>ERZ836877.315-NODE-315-length-86150-cov-22.336256_pt1 | contig 86150 bp, 74 predicted proteins | sample MGYA00519469_ERZ836877 | MGnify/ENA primary metagenome ERZ836877 (study PRJEB31850, sample SAMEA3708809) | human gut metagenome | biome: human gut; feature: human-associated habitat; material: faeces | place: China | collected 2014 ...
TTCCATCCTCGTTGTGCAAATGCCGTGCAAATATCATTAGTAAATATTGTATATCACTAATTATCAGATATATTATGTGTTTGCATATTAGTTGCAGAAGGATTGCGTAAATCCTTACAGATGCCGTATGCCGTTTCGGTAGTCTTTCAGCCGCTCTTCGGGAAGACTGGCTATCGCATTGTCAAATTCCCGGAGTATCGCGGCTTTGTCGTCAGGCAATGCCCCGGTTATCGGAATCGTGTTTGAGATATGATGTCCGAGTAGATTGACTCTGATGGTCAGTCTGTCGATGAGTGTGCGCATCTCTGTCAGACGCTCAATCTCAGGTTCCTCGACATATGTTCCGTCCAATACATCCCGATATAACTGCGATTCCGGGAAAATCGTCAGCGACACTATGTTGATGATCCAGGGATGCAGACGGTTCAGCACGTCGGCGGTGGCGACAGCGCTTGCCTCTCCGTTGCCCTTGCCTCCGAGTCCGTTCAGGTAGAACACATTGTAGCGGATCCCCGCCTGGTCGAGTTTCGAAAGCTGTTCAAGAATGTCGGAGGCATGATAGCCCTTGTTCATCCGCTCCAGTGTCGGGTCGTGGGCGGTCTCGATGCCGATGTTGATGTTGTCGAGCTTCAGATGGCGCAGATTCTTCAGTTCTTCCACCGACTTAGGCGCGATGTCTGTGACACGTGCGAACATACCGAACGACACCATGTGAGGCAGATATTTCCTCAATAACAGTGCCACATCTGCCAGCCTGTTATAGCTCAATGCGAATGGGTTTGCTCCCGTGAGATATACGCGCCGGGCGCGCGGCTGCCATTGACGTATAACTTTCAGATCTTCCTCTACCTCCGACAGGGGCGACATTCTGAACGGAGTGCCGTGGTAGAGACTGCAAAACTTACACTTGTGCCAGGTGCAGCCCGATGTGAGTTGCAGCAGCTGTGAATTGGCTTCGTATGGGGGGCGCCATATCTGCCCCGTGAAATGTAACTCAGGGTAGGTCATATCTCGTGTTTTTTGGTTAAATTTGTGACGCAAAATTAGGCTGTTGTCAGAACGGAATCAATAACTTACCGAAAGGTCTGGCCCTTACTGAAAAGTCTGTTTTGCTCGTTTTCAACAACTTTTGCGAACCGGCAATGGCAAAAAAATTGGACTATGATTATTGCAGGGCGGCTCCGATGCTCGAATGGATCGGCAATAAGTGGACGCTGGTTGTTCTCATGAAGGTTTCAGAGAGCGGTCCGATACGCTTTAATGAGCTTTACCGCAATATTCCGTCGGTGTCGGAGAAAGTGCTCTCGCAAGTTCTCCGGCAGCTTACGGCCGACGGCATTATCCGCCGCGAGCTGTTCCCCGACGTGCCTCCGCGCACGGAATATTCGCTGACGGCTCTTGGCCAAACTCTTTTGCCTCATGTCGAGGCTCTCATCAGCTGGGGGCGCGATAACTTCGATACCATAATGTCAAACCGACAAAACCAGAAATGAACAACGAAATTCTATATGTCCTCTTGCCCGACTACGCGGCTCATGAGGCTGTCTATCTCTCGCAGGCCATCGCTTCCGACGAATATGTTCTTAAGGCAAATCCGAAATACGTCAATAAGGTAGTCGCTCCCACGCTGGAGCCGGTGAAGTCTATCGGCGGATTCCGGACTGTGCCGGATTATTCTTTTGATACAATACCCGACGACTATGCGGCCCTGGTGCTCATCGGTGGATTCGGATGGGCAACGCCGGTGGCCGAGAGGGTTGTGCCGATAATCAGGCAGGCGGTTGAAAGAGGTAAAATCGTAGGCGCAATCTGTAATGGCGCCTCGTTCATGGCAAAATGTGGATTCCTCAACAGTGTCAGGCACACGGGAAACGGTCTGGAACAGTTGCAAACATGGGGCGGTGAGAACTATACCAATCCTGCCGGATATGTTAATGCTCAGGCCGTCAGCGATCGCCGCATAGTGACGGCAAACGGATCGGCGACACTGGAGTTTGCAAGAGAGTTGCTTTTGTTGCTCGAGAACGACACACCTGAGCATATCGAGATGTATTATCAGTTCAACAAACAGGGCTTCTGCGCTTTGTCCATAACCTCAAAATCCATTAAAAAACAATGAAACCCTACATAATATGCCATATGGTAGCGTCGGTCGACGGACGCATCGACTGCTCGATGGTCGACAGGATCAGCGGCGACGAATACTATACAACACTTGAATCACTCGATTGCCCTTCATCGGTAGAGGGAAAGACCACAACCGAACACTATCATTCGCTTCCCGGACGCTATAAAGCCGCCGACAATACTCCTATAGGAAGAGAAACCCATTATAAAGCCGTCAGGGCTGACGGCTATCAGATCTGCCCCGACACGAACGGCACACTCCTTTGGGATGCCGATCAGCCCAAGCCGCTTCTGATCATGCTCAGCGAGAACGCTCCGGCCGAATATCTCAACTACCTTCGCGACCGCAATATAAGCTACATCGTAGCCGGAAAAGAACGAATCGATCTTAACCGGGCGATGGAGATTCTCGGCGATGAGTTCGGGGTGAAACGTCTTGCGGTGGTTGGCGGAGGAAAAATCAACGGGGGCTTCCTGAGCGCCGGGCTTATCGACGAACTCTCACTGCTGCTGGCGCCCGGAATCGACGGTCGCACCTCTCAGCCCGCTCTCTTCGACGGAATCGCCGACCGTCCCGGCTTTCTTCCCGCCCGTCTGGTTCTCAAATCTGTCGGGACTATTGCCGACGGAGTCCTTTGGATAAAATATTCTGTCGTTCGCGACTGATTTATTCTCGTCAGATTATTGCCGGAAATAACTATCTTTGCAAATTTATCAAATCCGCAAAGACAATGAATCAGAAAGAAATTATGACTCTTGCCATTCAGAACCGAGAGAAAGCCATGTCGGTTCTGGCTGAGTCGGGCATTGCCGACGTGTGGCGCGAAGTGGGGTGTCGGGTCAATATCGTCGGCTCATTGCGAATGGGGCTGCTGGCCGCTCACCGCGACATCGATCTCCATGTCTATTCCAAAGGGATAACCATAGAAAGCAGCTTCGCGACAGCCGCTAAGATCGCCGCAAACCCGAACGTCGTCGAAACTAAGTGTATCAATGGATTGCATACCGACGAACATTGTGTCGCGTGGCATTTTCTCTATCGTCATGACGACGAGGTCTGGCAGTTCGACGTTATTCATATCGAAGAGCACACCCGCTACGACGGCTTCTTTGAAAAGATGGCCGATCGCATCGCCGAGGTTATGACGCCGGAGCAGCGCGACACGATTCTGCGGCTGAAATTCGAGACTCCCGCAGGCGCCGACTGGCATGGTGTCGAATACTACGAAGCCGTTATCGCCGATGGAATAGCCGATTTGTCAGGCTTGACCCGATGGATTGAAGCCCACCGGAAAAAGCCTCCTTACTATTGGATTCCCTGAAACACGTCTGCGTATTTCTCGGTCTTAGTTTTGTCTTGCAGACGCATGTTGGCGGCGGTGGGTCATGATTTTCGTCATGTTCTGCTGCGCCCATTCGGTCAGCTGCATTATGAGAGGAATCAGCGACCGGCCCGTGTCGGTCAGCGAGTATTCGACTTTCGGCGGAACCTGGGCATAGACCTTGCGGTCGATGAGTCCGTCGGCCTCGAGGGTCTTGAGCGTTGAGGATAGAACGCGCGTTGAGATGTCGGGAATCTGGCGTCCGAGTTCGTTGAATCTGACCGTGACGTTGCTGTTTATGACGAGCAACACCAGCAGCGACCATTTGTCGCCGAAGCGGGCCACTACATTGCGGATCGGGCATATTTCTATGATGGAGTTCTGAGCCGCTTTCATTCTTACACTACTTTACTTCGCAAAGTTACTGACAAATCCGTTTATATCCAACTCATCGCAAATTATGTCTGAAGCTTAACTGCTCAAGCGCAGCTATGATGCCCTGAAAATTTTTTCAAAAAAATCTCAGCCGCAATTCGCTGATTTTCTGCAAAAGTTACTCGGAGGTTACTATGCGACTAAAAAGTAACTTCTTGACAACGCGTCGTTTGAGCTGTAACTTTGCAGCGGAAATCTAACCAGTATCAAAGATTATGAAACAGATTCAGACAATCGAAAAAGGCGCTAATTTCAACGCAGCTGACTTCGGCCGACTCGCCGACATCAAAGACTATGTTCTCGAACTCGGGCCAGATGTTAAAATTCCCGGAAAGGTTTTCGGCGGACAGTCCGTCGGTGCTACCGGCGGTGACTTCTCCTTTCAGGTGTTCGCGCCCGGTCAGGAAACCGGATTCATCCACACCCATAAGAACCATGAAGAGCTCTATTTCTTCCTTTCGGGAAAAGGCGAATTTCAGGTCGACGGGCGCGTTTTCCCCGTCGGAGAAGGAGGTGTTGTCCGTGTCGCTCCCGAGGGCCGACGCTCCGTGCGAAACAACGGCAGCGAGCCGTTGGTGATGCTCTGTGTCCAGTATCGCGGCAACACCTTCACAGCTGACGATGTCGCCGACGGGAACATTCTCCCCGATCCGGTCAAGTGGTAATCGTCGTAGTGGAAATCTTAGTTGAGCGGTCATCGGCTTTGAGGCCGATGACCGCGCCCGTTGTTTGCCGGCAGTGAACAAAAAAAGCGGTTATTCGCTTTTTATTATAGCAAACTCATTCAAGATGGATATAAAAACAATCTACAGCCGGTTCTCCCGTTGGGTCGCGATCCAGCCCGACGCCCCGGCGGTGAGGGAAGACGGCCGTTCGGCGACATATCGCGAGCTCGACATCATGGCAAACGCCATTATGTCGAAATTCTATGAAAAGCAATATCCTGTTGTCGGACTGGTGATGTCACACGGCGTCGAGATGATAGCCGCGATGCTCGCCGTGCTGAAAAGCGGAGCCGCCTACGTTCCGGCCGAACCCTCGTTGCCCGAAGAGCGTATCGGCTATATGATGCGGACTGCCGGAGCTGATTTTGTGATCACCGATGATTATTGTCGCGATCTACCGCGCGTCGAAATGCTGCCCGACAGGTCGAAATCCGCTGGCGCCGCCTATATACTATACACTTCCGGAACATCGGGGCGACCCAAGGGAGTGGTGGTCGAGAACCACAGCGTGGTAAACTATGCCGAAGCCTTCGAGACTGAATTTCACGTCGGGCCGGGCGACGTCATGTTGCAATATTCGGTCTGTTCTTTCGATATTTTTGTCGAAGAGGTCTTCACTACGCTTCTCAATGGCGCCGCCATCGCGGTTCCTCCTGCAGAGATACGCGACGGAAGCATCTCGGCTCTGATGGATTTCTGCGGGCGCCATAATGTGACGGAAATAAGCGGTTTCCCCTATCTTCTCGCCGATATGAACCGGGCCGGGAGCTATCCGCCGAAATTGCGTCTGCTCGTCAGCGGCGGCGATGTTATCCGCGCGCCGTATATCTCATGGCTTAAAGATCGCGATTTTGTCATATACAACACCTACGGGCCGAGCGAGACCACTGTCTGCGCCTCATATTTCCGCGTTGACAACGCCGAACCTCTCGACGACGGCACTTATCCCATAGGCAAACCGGTCAAAGGGGTCGGAATAAAGATTCTCGACAATGATCTCGATGAAGTCGGGGTGGGGCAGACCGGCGAGATCTGTATCTTCGGTGAGGGGGTGTCGCGCGGTTATCTCGGCAATCCTCCCGAGCAGCGTAATTTCGTGACTCTCGGCGACGGCGTCAGAATGTATCGCAGCGGCGATCTCGGCTATCGTCTGCCCGACGGAAACATAGCCTTCCTTCGCCGCAAAGACCGACAGGTCATGATTCTCGGCAAGCGTGTCGAGCCTGAAGAGGTCGAGAATGTTCTCAATGAATCGCCCTGCGTGGAGCGCGGTGTTGTCCGCGCCTTCAATGATGAGCAGGGTCTTGCCTATCTGACAGCCTATTTCGTGCCCTCCCGTAAAAACTGTCAACTGAGCCGTATCAGGCAGTTCCTTCGTTTCCGGCTGGCTGATTTCATGGTGCCGGAATTTTTTGTCAGGATGGATGAGATTCCGCTCACGGCGCGCGGCAAGGTCAACGAGCGCGCCTTGCCGGTAGTAATGAAAGAAGGGAGGCTGTGATGAATGTGACAATAAAAGAGATTACCGCATTGCCGACTCTGATGAGGTGGCGTGAAGAGGTAATAGAGAGCGTTTTCGGCGAAAAGCCTTCGAAGAGACTGCTTGTCGCCAACCGTCAGTATTACCGTCGTCACATTGCCGACGGGTCGCATATTGCAGTCGTAGCCGAGACAGATGATGGCTGTGGCGTCGGATGCGGAGCTATCTGCCTGACCGACGAATTGCCTTCTCCCGACAACCCCTCGGGACACTGTGCCTACCTGATGAACATCTATGTCCGTCAGGAATACCGCCGTCGGGGAGTGGCTCGTTCTATCGTGGAGCGCCTCGTCGCGAAAGCGCGTGAACTGGGCTGCGACAAGATATATCTTGAAACAACCGACGCCGGTCGTCCGTTATATAAAAGCATAGGGTTTCAAGAACTGCCCGGAATAATGAAATATGCCGACATTCACGATCGCGAATCTTAATATCAGAACCGTAGCCGGATCGCCCGACAGGATATGCTATCTCCTTTATCCGTTCGACCGGCTCGAGGAATGGATAGAGCGGGCCGCGCCGGAGTTCGGCGTGTCGATAGCCGTTGTGACCCGCATGGACTGGGACAATGATCTCACTCCATGGCCTGCCAAAGGGCAGCCGCCCGGCTCGCCCGACTTCAAGGGAAATGCCGTGGAGTTCCTTTCGGTTCTCGTTTCCGAAGTGGTTCCCGAGGTCGAACGCCGGATGAATCTGGGCGCCGCTGTCGAGCGAACTCTGGCCGGAGTATCCCTGTCAGGGCTGTTCACGCTCTGGCAATGGATGTCTAACAGTTTGTTCAGCAATATAATCAGTCTCTCCGGCTCGTTTTGGTACGACGGCTTTGTCACATGGATAAAAAGCCTGCCTGTCCCGAAGAAGCCGGGTCGGGCATATTTCCTGCTCGGAAATCTCGAGGCCAGGACGAAAGTGAAAGCCTTTCAGCCGGTTCAGACCGACACCGTCGAGATTGTCGGCTATCTCCATGACAATGGAATCAGTGACATCTTCGAGCTCGTGCCCGGCAATCACTACCAGTTTCCCGAGCAGCGTCTCGACCGTGCTTTCGCCTGGATGTTTCGGAAATGATGCAGCTTTTGGCTATCTTTGCGGCGTTAAACTCTGTCTGAATATGAAAGATTTCGCGGCTATAGATTTCGAGACCGCCAACGGGCGCCGCTCGAGCGTGTGCAGTGTCGGCATTGTCGTTGTGCGCGGCGGAGAGATCGTCGACCGGTTCTATAGCCTCATCCGGCCTGTGCCGAATTATTATTCATACTGGACAACACAAATCCACGGCCTTACGCGTCGCGATACCGATTCGTGGCCGGCGTTTCCCGAGGTATGGGCGAGGATTGCCCCGCGCATTGCCGGGCTGCCTCTTGTCGCCCACAACCGTCCTTTCGACGAGGGCTGTCTGAAAGCTGTCTTTGCCGAATATGGCATGGAATATCCTGGCTATGAGTTCTATTGCACCCTTGCCGCGTCGCGGCGGTGTCTGAAGATTCCGAGTCATCAGCTCCATCTCTCGGCTGCGGCATGCGGTTTCGAGATGGAAAACCACCACAATGCCCTCTGCGACGCCGAGGCCTGTGCCGCCATCGCCCTGAAACTCCTTTAGTCTGTCAGGGAATCCGCGCCGGAGGCGGACTTTTTCAGATAAATCATGTCGCGGAGCCTGATCCCTTCTTCAATTATCGGGTCAGGATAATTGTCGGTGAAGAAGTCCGGGATACGATGGGAATATGTGAAGCCGCACGATTTATAAAAGCGAAGAGTCGAGGGGGTTTCTCCTGTCCCGAGAACGATGGCCTTTCCAGGATGCCGGTTTTCGATATGTCGGAGCATCCGGCGTCCGTAGCCTTGACGTCTGAATCCATCTGCGACAGCAAGATTCTTTACCTCCACAGTGGTGGAATCGATACAGACTGTCATGACTACCGCTATCGGTACTCCTTCAAGGAATCCGGCATATAGATTTCCCTGACCGATATATCGGTCGATCATCGTTTCCGATTCATCTCCGATCAGGAGCAGAGGTAGAAACTGTTTTCGGTCACCGTAGACTTCCGTTATGATAAATCGTGCTGTAGAGTTCATTCAGCAAATTTACAATAATTAGCATCCACAAATTAGCATTCGCACAAAATAAAGGCGATTATTTGATTTTTTTGCTTGCGAACGCTATTTGGCGTATTTTTGTGACGGCTCCCTTTGGAAAGAGCGGGGGAGTATCAGTATTATTATGAGAACTAAAGCAAACATAGGGCTGCTATTGTTGATAGCTTTTGCCGTGACATTGACAATAGGCGTTATTCTCCATCTTAAAAGTCATGGAATCATTGTCGAACCGCGCAGCGCATTGAAAGTCATCCACTGGGTTTTCGGTTACGCAATGACCGCGCTTGTGTTAGTCCATTGGGCACAGTTCCGCAAAATGCTTGGAGCGATGAAAAAGAAATTCCGTTGGTTCTACGCCGATACACAGGCATTGATTATCCTGTTTTTGGCAACATTGCTGACAGGAACGGTCAAACTGCTGTCGCCGGTTAAGATTCCTCATCTTGGGCTGTGGCATTACGCAATAGGTATAGCTATGAGTCTCACCGTTGTCGTTCATCTTTTCAAGGGCATTCCCGCATGGCTCAGGATGCGTAAATTGCAGGGATAAGGTTCTATGAAAGATATTATTTCGGTCAGGAGCTACGATTCGCCATGCGGGCCGCTGACGCTTGGTTCGTCAGGCGACAGGCTGTGTCTGTGTGACTGGCGCTGCGCGAAGAATTCCGACAGAGCCGTCAGGTCTCTCGAATCTGCGCTGAATGCTGTGGTAGAAGAGCGTCAGTCAGCGGTTCTTGACCGGGCGGCCTCCCTGCTCGACAGGTATTTTTCGGGAGAAAGGGTGGTGTTTGACGTGCCTCTGCTGTTTGTCGGAACCGATTTCCAGAAAATAGTGTGGAAAGAATTGTTGGGAATCCCGTATGGTACGACAATATCTTACGCCGCTCTGTCGGGGCGCATAGGGCGTCCAGAGGCTGTCAGGGCTGTGGCCAATGCCGTGGGCGCCAATGTGATGTCAATCTTTGTTCCGTGTCATCGCATTGTCGGCAGCGACGGCTCGCTGACAGGCTACAGAGGCGGAAAGGCTGCCAAACAGAAACTGCTCGATCTCGAAGCATAAGGGTTTGGTAAACTTTCGGCTGTTAAACTCCATATAGCTTTTTTTGTTATATTTGTGGATGCTGATAAATCTGACAGATTCGATATGACAAACGAAGAACTTATGCGCGAGGCCATCAGGCTCTCGGAAGAGAATGTCAACAACGGGGGCGGTCCCTTCGGCGCCGTCATTGCCCGCGACGGCGAGATTGTCGCTACTGGGGTGAACCGTGTCACTGCCAGTCACGATCCGACGGCCCATGCCGAGGTGAATGCCATACGCGAGGCTTGCCGCCGTCTTGGCACGTTCGATCTCAGCGGATGCGAGATCTATTCGTCGTGTGAGCCGTGCCCGATGTGTCTCGGTGCAATCTACTGGGCGCATATCGGTAAGTTGTATTACGGCAACAATAAGACCGATGCGAAGAATATCGGTTTCGATGATTCCTTTATCTATGAGGAGCTCGAGCTTCCGCGCGACCGGCGCAGACTTCCCTCCGAGCCGCTTCTGAGCGACGAGGCCGCCGAAGCCTTCAGAATGTGGATGGAGAAAGACGACAAGGTAGAATATTGACTTACCAAACCGAGATCAGCGCGACAGCGACAGATTGAACTGCAGACCGAACGATGTGTTGGTCGTTGGGTAGGATGTCGAGCTGACAAGGGGTGTATTGATCTGGTGGTCGAAGAATGCGCCTATGGTCAGCCGCTTGCTCATTATGTAGTTGGCGGCAATGTTTATGTTGATTGTGCGTGTGCCCGAGGTCGCCTGGGTGTAGGCGTTCTCGATGCGGCGTATCAGTGCTGTCGACTGGCTGTAGCCGAAGTCGGCGTTTATCGTCAGGTCGTTCGAGATTCCCTGCTGCGACCCTTTCATTTTCAGCACGGTGTTGAATCCGACGATCTTGTAGCCGAGTCCGACAGTTATTCCGCGCTGGTTGGCCTCGACGATCTGTCCGGCGGCTGAGTTCAGCGTCAGTGTGCGGCTGTCGCGGAAATCGGCGTTGACGGTCATCTCGTTTTTGAGTGTGACGGCCACTCCGACCAGAGGCGCGAATTTCTCTGTTATGGCTACCGACGATATATTGTAGGGGGACGATGGAACTGGGTTGCCGGTCATTTCGTCGATGATGAATCCTTTAGTGTCGCCGTCGGCCGATATCCAGTTCAGGTAGCTCGAATAGCTGCCGACCGAGTAGGTGCACTGGTAGGCGTGGGTCAGTGTGAAGGCTTTGAACAGATTGCGCATATTGCCGAGATTGATCAGACCGTCGTAGGTGACGCGCCAGTTCGGCAGGGCGTGGGCCAGCGAGGGGAACGGATTGAGATACTGTTTCTGCGCGTCGACTCCCGAGTAGGCGGCGAGGAAGGCCGGAATGAGCACGTCGGAACTGCTTGTGAGAACCCCTCCGATTTCAGGGTTGAACGGCTGCCCGGCATTGACATTTCCGTCCATGAATCCTCCTTCGGGATAGGTGCTCCCGGAATAACCGGCGTTGATGCGCGAGGCTATGATCGGAATGTTGGCCAGGAACTGGTTGAACGCGTCGCTGTTGTAGCCGTCTTCAGCCTTCGAATTGCGAAGGGCTGTCTTCAGCGCTATGTGGGTCTTTGTGTAAGAGCCCGAGAGCGATGTCGGCATGTTGTCATACATGAACTGGATCTGGCTGGTGCGGTTGTCGGTGCGGTTGGTCGTCAGCACGATCTTCAGCCCTTTTATCGGTTCGAGGGTGAGCTCGAAGTTGACCTCCTTGGCGTTGCTCCAGAGGGCCGGCGACACCTGTCCGTCGGTTGTCATAAGCCATCCGCGTTCGCGGGCTTTGGTGATATAGCTTTCGTCGGTGAATCCGAACGCGAAGTCGAGGCCGGGCGACATCGGGCCGTAGCTGGTGCTCTGGCCGAAGATGTTTCCGATATTGTTGGCGAACAGGGGCAGCTGGAGTGAACGGGTGTTCTTGAAACGGGCTGTCACGTTGCGCGGTGTCATCAGCAGGCGCGTGGCATATTCGCCGAGGTTGCGCAGGAAGCTGCGCTCATCTTTTGTCACCTCGGTTATTGTGAATTTAACGTTCTGCGTGCCCCGGTTGAGAATCTCGACGGTGTTGTTGTCGACGATGCGCGACTTGACGGCGAAAGGCTTGTTGTCGGCCGTGGCCGTTATCTTGATTTTCTTTGCCCGCAGGTTATGTTTGATGGTTGTTGTGGTGTCCTCCTTGAGTGCTATTGTCCGCTCGAATTTCTTCGGTTCTTTCTTTTTGTCGGATTGCGCAGGCCGTTTGTTGGCGAAGCGCTTCTCTACATCTTTGACAAAGGGAATCTTCTTGTATAGCGACTCGAAGTTGAATCGGCCGTCGGCGTTGAAAGCCGCCTGATTGGCTATGGTGTTGCCGACGAAGGTACCCTCGACTGTGGCGCCGCGATCCCACTGGTATGTGGCGTTATAGCTGACGTTGGCCGTCAGGAAGTCGAGCAGGGGAATTCGCGAGAAGGGCGCTTTCCACGATGCCGTGAATGTCTGGTTGTAGCTCCAGGGGGTTCCCATGCGCAGCAGCGACTGCATGACGGTGTCTTTCCATTCGCGGTATTGGTCGGGGAACAGCTTTCGGTTGACGGCTCCGACAGGCTCTTTGATTCGCGCCGAGGTGTTGGAGTTGAAGCTGAGGTTGATGGTTTTGGTCAGATACCATGTCAGCGAGAACTGGCGGTCCCAGAGGAAGTTCTTGCTGACGGTGACGGGCAGACGGAAATCGACGTCGGTCTCCGAGCGCGTCTGCTGCTCGTAGTAGTAGCGCGATAGCGTCGTCAGGAACGATATGTTGTTGGGAAGATAGTTGATTTCCCATTCCTTTAGGAACTTGACGTTCTTCGATTTCGACTTTATCCATCCGAAGGGCTTCACGCCGCGCACGTAGGGCGTGTAGCTATACTGGAAGCTGCCGCGGTAGTCGTTGGTATATTCATATTCTGTTGTCGGGTCGTGGCGCTCCTGCTTGCTGAACGAGAAGTTGAGTGTGAAGTTCGCGGGATCCCAGGGCATCGGCGTTTTGCTCTTCACGCCGAAGTTCAGACCCGAGATCGAGAAGTTCTGGGTCGTGAGACGCTCGATGGCGTAGTCGCGTATCGAGTCGCGCTCATGTTTGGTCGTCGCCGCGTCGAGGGCGTCTTTGAGCAGCACGTCCTGATCGAGAGGGTTATATTTCGGCGAGGTCTTCTCTTTTGTCATCGAGTAGAAGACGGGAGCTTTCAGCTTGGCTTTTTCGGGCAGGAAACGTCCGGCGTCGACCTGAACGGCCACGTTATATTGTTCGTAGTCGTCGAGGCGCCGGGCCGACAGCGACTGGTCGACGCCGCCGAATCCGGCGGTCTCGACATGGGCGCCGAAATTCACCGTGGCGATGTCGCTCATGGCCAGATTGACATTGGCCTTGGCAGCCCAGCCGCCGTCGCTGTTGAAATCGGTGACTTTAAGCTCGTTGAGCCATACAACGGCGTCTTTCGTCGTCGAGGCGTTGTTGCGCACGCCGACAAGCATAACCCTGACGTCGCTCAGCGACGGATTTCCTATCACCGAAATTGTGTTCCGCTCATTGTCGGGGTCGCGCTGGCTGAACAGCACGCCATAGCCGACGCCCGATTCTCCGGCGCTCTTGGCGTGGTTTCGCGCTTTCTTGACGTCGACGAGATGGTTCAGCACGAAGTCGAAATAGTTCGAGCGCGGCCATACCTCATAGCGGTCGTTGGTGTCGTCGTTGTTATAGGTGCCGGGAGGGGTGAGGGCCAGCGGTACGGCATATTCGTAGTAGTTGCTCTTGACGTCGCTTCCCAGACGGATGAACACACTCATCTCGCCGCTCTTCAGCGATGTCGGGTTATCGATGAGCGCTTCGCCGTGGACCCACATCTGCATTCTCTCGTAGTTGCGCAGATCGAGCGCCGTGTTCTTGTAGACACCGCGGGCGTCGCCGGCCTGGATGCCGGTCAGGGCGAGCGACATCGACTGTTCGTTGAGCTGGGTTATCTGGGTCTGTCCCGGATCGGTTATTCGGGTGACACCCGGGGGCAGAACGTAGTTGACGGGCTGGCGTTTGGTGTTTTCCTCGATGTTGACGACACTCATGTCTATGGTGCCCTGGGCCGGAGCGTCGCCGCGGTTGTTGAGGTTGAAATCGTAGGGGCGCCATTCGCCGCGCACGAGCTCGAGGGTGGCGAAGCGGAGGTGTGTGACCTGTTTGAATCCGGTCATGAACATTCTCGCGAAGCGTATGCTCGAGAATCCGTTGATCGAGCCTACCGCTTTCTCGTAGCCTGTGATTGGAATCTTGAACTGATACCATTCGACCTCCTGCGCGTTGCCGTCGCGGGTCACGACGACACTCGTCTGTTTGTCGGCTATGAAGTTCTTGCCGACAACGAAGTCTTCGGGGCGGATCGATACGTGATACTGGAAATAGCGCTCATATTCGTTGAGAGTGTTGTCCTGGTTGACATCCTCGACGTCGGGCAGCGAGCGCGACGACTGGTAGAGCGGCTCGTCGGCGTCTTCGGGCGACAGCGAGTTCCCCTCGACGCCGTTATATCGCTTGTAGCGCTCGAGAATCGACAGCCGCTGGTCGTCATAGTCATAGCCGCGGAAGAAATGGTAGTTGTCGCCGGCCGGATCGTTGAAGGGGGAGAATTTGTCGTCCTGCATCGCGGCGACCGTAGCGGCCGGAAGGCGCTGGCGCAGCTGGTCGAGAAAGTCCCTGTAGGAGTCGAACGTAAACTCCATTTCGTTGGGCAGTCCGTCGAGTCCGACATCCTGAACGAGGCGTGAGCCCGAGTTGTTGTCGAAAGCGTAGGTCAGGGAGTTCTGCGACGATACGCGTCCCCAGACTGTTGACTGGAGATATTGGTCGTTGCCGTCGTAGGGGATTCCGTTCTCATAGGATTTCAGACCGTCTTTAAGAATATCTTCCGATATTTCTCCGAGATTGAAGTAGAGGTCGCCGCCGTCGAGGTTGTTCTGCTCCATGAAGGGGTTCATGAGCCAGAATTCGATATACTGGATGTTCGACTGCTCGAAGTTGGTGTTGTCCATCTTGCGCATGATGCCGCCCCAGCGCTTTTCGGGGTTGAGAAGATTGCCCGAGTCGTCGATATTGGTGGCGTCGAGATTGTAAGGGCCGCGCTCGGTGGGATAGAACGAGAGGTTCAGGGTCTGTATCGTCGACGATTCGCCGTAGGTCAGCTGGCGGCCGGGGAACACTTCGCGGGTCTGGACTTCGCGCACGTAGGGGTTCGACAGTTGTTCGACGTCGCTGCGGATATAGCCCGGGCAGAGCGACGAGTTACGGTCGGTGAACATCCTGTCGATGAAATACCAGTTCAGAAGGGCGCGGTTCTTGCCGTAGTCGACGTTGTTGCTGAGCGCGGCTTCGGGGAAGAGGGCGTCGGCGCCCGGATCGTAGGGGGTCGAGGCGAGGAACCACGAATAGGGCGACCGCAGGTCGATGGCGCTCTGCGATGTCTCGAAGTCGTCTATATAGCTGCTCCCTTTGTTGGTGCCCGACTTCTGTTTGTGGGGAATGAGCTGGGCGAACTCGCCGCGCACGCTCAGGGTCGACGGTGCTGTGGCGTTGACGGTCGGAATCTTGTTCAGAAGATTTGTCAGCCACATGAAGTCGGTGTTGTAGTCGAAGTTGATGCCCCAGATGGTGTTGTTGACGGTCTCGTCGCCGATGTTGACCTTCTCGGTCAGAGCTTTCTCGCTGAAGTGCATGACGGTGGCGCCGATGTTGAACCGTTTCGAGAACTTGTAGTTGATGTCGAGTCCGAGAAGCGTTTTCCGCTGGGTCGAGAACATCGACTGGTTTTCGAGAGTGACGTTGATGCTCTGTCCCGAGTCGATTATCGATTGGTTGGTGATGGTCACTATGCCCATGGCGTAGTCGACCGTATAGTCGCTGTTTTCGGTCAGCACTACACCTCCGGCGGTGACGACTACCGATCCGCGCGGAACGTTCATGGCTTCGAGGCGTATCTGCGCTCCGTTGCTGGCCTGATATTTGCCGGCGAGGACGAATTTGTTCTTTGTAGCGAACTGGCGAGCCACTACGAGGGTGCTGTCGTAAAGTTCCTGATAGCAGTATTGCTCGGCCAGAACGGGGTCGTTGATCTTACGGGCGAGATTGCTGCCGAAAGGCTCTGCGACGGGGAAGATGATCTTGCCCGACTGCGATATTATGGTGTATCCCTCGATGAAGTCGAATATTCCGTCGGAATTAGCTTCCTGGTTTGAGTCGAGGCGGTCGAGATTCATTACCTGAAGGAGGGGCTTGTCGGAAATCGACGGAACGGGCAGATAGTTGATCTCGGTGCCGGTGGTATCGTTGAGATACTTGATGTTGAGACGGAAGTTCTGCTTCTGAACCTGATATGCTCCCAGAGAGTAGACATTTTTCATCATCAGCTTCCAGGCCGGCAGGCGCGGGTCGATGGTGGTGGCCTTGAGCATCTTGACAAACAGGGCCTGGTCGTTACCGGTTATGTCCGACGAGAATTCGCCGACACGGTAGACCTGCCCCTGCCATGTATATTCGTAGGCCACGGCGAGGACTTCGTCGCTGTTCAGGGCGCTTTTGACCGAGATATAGCCCAGCGAAGAGTTCAGGGTGTATTCGCTTTCGCCGAGCAGGCGGGCGCTCTCGACCTTTTCGTAGTCGCGTCCGCCGGTGATTCCGAAATCGGCCAGAGGCTGGAGGGTCTGGGTGACGGTGTTGATATTGCGTGCTCCCGGATATTCGGTCTTGATGGTCTCGAGCAGGTTGTTCGACTGGTTGCTGGGCACCGGCGGATAGTCGTTCGTCAGCCAGTGACCCGAGGTCATGACCTCGCTCTCGCCGATGTCGGCGAAGGCCACGAGGTTGCGGCTCTGCGAATAGTTGCTCTGCTTGTTGGTTATCCAGACTTCGATGCGCGTTATCTGTATGCCCGACGACACGTAGGGCAGCTTCGACGCGAAGTTGTCGTAGTTGTCGCGGAAATACTGGGCCAGAAAGAAATGGCGGTTCTCGTCATATTCGTCGGCGCGTATCTTGAAGTCGGTTGTCTGGGCGCCCCCTTTCGAGCTCACGCTCTTCGACTCGCTGTTCTGCTGCGATACGAGGCCGGTCACCGTCAGTTTGCCGAACTGAAGCTGGGTCTTGATACCGAAAAGCGCCGTCGAGCCGCGTATGAGCGACGATCCTGTCGTCATGCTGACATTACCGGCTTCGATGGTCTTGACGATGTCGTCTTCTTTCCCCTCGTAGGCCAGCTTGAGGTTTTTCGAGTCGAAGTCGAAGGTGGCGTCGGTGTTGTAGGTCATGTTGAATTTCATGCGGTCGCCGACGCTGGCGTTGATCGTGGCCTGGATTTTCTGGTCGAAGTCGAAGAATGTCTTGCGGCGCGAGGTCACCGACAACGAGGGATTGTCGGTCTTGTTCGACGTTATCCCCATCTTGACCTGCACGTTGCCCTGGGTCTTCAGCTGAACGCCTCCGGGGCCGAATATCTTCTCGAGAGGCCCTAAGGCGAAGTTCATGTCGAAGATGTTGAACGGCTCCTTGTCTTTGTTCTGGGCCTGGGCCAGATTGCGCTCGCGGTAATATTCGGTCATCTGCTTGCGCATCTGCCAGTCGTTGTATTGCTGGGCCGACAGCATGAAGGGGGTCACTATGTCCATGTCGCCCAGACGTGTGTGGACGATATAGCAGCCTGTAGTCGGGTCATATTCGGCCTGGGTCGTGATATTCGACGGAGTCTGGAGGTCGGCCGAGAATTCGTCGGCGACGAGGTCTTCGTAGCTCTGCGGAATAAATTGCCCGACGGGCAGCGGAAGCATTATCGAGTCGGCCGCGTTTATCGGGGCAGCCGGCATTACCGGGGGCGGAGGGGTGAATCCGGGGGTGACGAACGGACTCTGGCTGCGCGCGGTGAATAAAACGGCGGTCACGACAACGATAGCTGTCGCAACTGCGGTTTTCAATATATTTGACGCACTGATGCCTTTCATCTGTCGGGCCGGAACGCCGTTCTTGATGCCCGGAACAATCAGAGCATTGTAAGTGCTTTTCTGATAGCTCCCTCGACTTTTATCAGCGGGTCGGCGTCGAAGATTCTGGCGAGGATTTTTGCCACAGCCTGCTTCGGATATCCGAGCATGACCAGGGCCGCCTTTGCTTCGTCGAAGACTTCGCCGCGGTTTTCCGGCTGTTGATTAAACGTAGTGTCTGTGGCTTTTATTTTGTCGCGCAGGTCAACAATGATTCTTTCGGCGGTTTTTGCTCCTATGCCCTTGACGCTTTTGAGCCGGGCGTGGTCGCCTCCGGTGATTATCGAGGCCAGCTCGGCGGAATTATAGGCAGAGAGGATTGTGCGCGCCGTGTTGGCGCCTATGCCGCTGACACCTATGAGCAGGCGGAATATGTCGCGCTCTTCGGCTGTGGCGAAGCCGAAGAGGTCGCGGGTGTCTTCGCGGATAATTTCGTGGATGAGGGCCTTGACTTCGGCTCGGTTCTCAAAAGCGGCGTAGGTCGTCAGCGATATTCCGGCGATGTAACCGATGCCTCCTGTCTCGATGACGACGTAGGTCGGGGTCAGCTCGGCGACGGCGCCGCGGATATATTCTATCATGGCGTCAGTCGAGTTTGAGAACTGCAAGGAATGCTTTCTGCGGAACCTCGACATTGCCGATCTGCTTCATGCGCTTCTTTCCTTTTTTCTGCTTTTCGAGAAGTTTGCGCTTTCGCGAGATGTCGCCGCCGTAGCATTTGGCTGTCACGTCTTTGCGCACAGCCTTGATTGTCTCGCGGGCTATGATCTTGGCGCCGATGGCAGCCTGGATGGCGATGTCGAACTGCTGGCGCGGAATTAGCTCCTTGAGTTTCTCGCACATCCGGCGTCCGAACCGCTCGGCGTTATCGGCGTGGGTCAGTGTCGACAGGGCGTCGACGCTCTCGCCGTTGAGAAGGATGTCGAGCTTGACCAAACGGCTCGGTCGGAAGCCGTGGAGGTGATAGTCGAACGACGCATATCCTTTCGAGATAGATTTCAGCTTGTCGTAGAAGTCGATGACGATCTCGCCCAGCGGAAGGTCGAAGGTTATCTCCATTCGGTTGCCCGAGATATATTCCTGCTTGACGAGCTCGCCGCGCTTGCCGAGGCAGAGGGTCATGATAGGCCCGATATAGTCGGCGGCGGTAATTACCGTGGCGCGTATGTAGGGCTCTTCGATACGGTCTATCAGCGTCAGGTCGGGCAGCCCCGAGGGATTGTGGACCTCGGTCATGTTGCCCTGCTTGTCGTAGACACGGTAGCTGACGTTCGGAACCGTCGTGATGACGTCCATGTCGAACTCGCGGCCGAGACGCTCCTGGATGATCTCCATGTGGAGCAGCCCTAAGAATCCGCAGCGGAAGCCGAAGCCGAGTGCTGCCGACGATTCGGGCTGGAACGTCAGCGAGGCATCGTTGAGCTGAAGCTTCTCGAGCGAGGCGCGCAGATTCTCGAAGTCTTCGGTCTCGATAGGATAGACGCCGGCGAAGACCATCGGCTTGACTTCCTCGAAGCCCTCGATGGCTTTTTCGCAGGGACGCGAGACATGGGTTATCGTGTCGCCGACCTTTACTTCGCGGCTGGTTTTGATGCCCGAGATTATATATCCGACATTTCCGGCCGATAGGGTCTTCTGCGGAACCATGTCGAGCCTGAGGATGCCGATCTCGTCGGCGTGGTACTCCTTGCCGGTGTTGACGAACTTGACGAAGTCGTCGGTCGAGATCGTGCCGTTGACAATCTTGAAGTAGGCGATGATGCCGCGGAACGGGTTGAACACCGAGTCGAAGATGAGAGCCTGGAGGGGGGCCTTAGGGTCGCCTTTCGGAGCGGGGATGCGCTCGACAACGGCGTCGAGCACGTCGTCGACGCCGAAGCCCGTCTTGCCGCTGGCGCGCAGAATTTCCGAGCGGTCACAGCCCAGCAGCTCTATTATCTCGTCTTCGACCTCTTCGGGCTTTGCCGAGTCGAGGTCGACCTTGTTGATGACCGGAATAATCGTCAGGTCGTTCATCAGGGCCATGTAGAGGTTCGAGATAGTCTGGGCCTGAATGCCCTGGCTGGCGTCGACAATGAGCAGCGCGCCCTCGCAGGCAGCTATGGAGCGCGACACCTCGTAGGAGAAGTCGACGTGTCCCGGAGTGTCGATAAGGTTCAGCGTATAGTCTTCGCCATCTTTGGCGCGGTAGTTCATCTGGATGGCGTGGCTCTTGATCGTTATGCCGCGCTCGCGCTCGAGGTCCATATCGTCGAGAACCTGAGCCTCCATATCTTTGGGAGCCACGGTGGCCGTGCGCTCCAGAAGCCTGTCGGCCAGCGTCGATTTGCCGTGGTCGATATGGGCTATTATGCAAAAGTTTCTGATTCTTTTCATTCCGCCGCAAAATTACGAAAAAAATCCGACATCCCCGTCCCGCGAAAAATCGGGATTAATCCGGATAATTCCCGATTAATCCCGATTTGTATCAGCGCGGGGAGTCAGCCGCCGACCGACTTCTGGAGCTCGCGCGCCGAGTCGAGGAATTCGGCGGCGGTCATTTCCTTGAAGAAGAGCAGGCCGTGGGTCGTGCGGATGCGCGGACTCTCGTTCTGATAGAAGAAAGGTTTGCCGAGAACGCGCTGGACCTGCGACAGCTGGTCGACCCATATCCGCTTGGCCAGATCGCTGAATTTGCCGTCGAGCTTGTAGCTCGGGAACGAGGCGTTGACCTGACTGGCATAGCAGTTGCTGAATGCGTTGTCGAATACGCCCATGGCGTTGAGCGACACAGGCACGATATGCGTCGCCTCCGACGGCAGGAACCTGAACCACACATTGCGGTAGCCCCATATCTTAAGGTTGCTGAGATCTTCTTCCTTGCCCCATTCGCGGACGGCCTCGGCTATGGTCTGGAGAACCTTGTAATGGGTGTCGGGGCCGCTTCCCTCGGGATCGAAGGCGAGGCTGATGACGGTCGGGCGGATGGCGCGCAGCTGTTCGAGCACCGGCATGACGTCGCGGTCGAGCGTCGGCTGCTGGGTGAAGATGTCGCCGGTGTAGAAGCCGAGGCGAAGGTGGTGGATGCTGTCGTCTTTGATGCCGAAGAAGCCCCAGACCATCTCTTCCTCGAACTCGCGTATCATGCCCTTGAGCAGACGTATCTCAGCCGACATCTTCTCACCGGCGTAGCTGGCGCGCGTCTCGGCGATGACCTCGCGCAGCTTGGCTTTCAGCGCGTCGACGCTGTCGATGCCCCAAATTTCGATGAAATCGCGCACGAGGCGGTGGGCGAAGCCACGGCGCCGCTCGTCGGTGTTGCCCGAGGCGACGTGGATCAGACAGTGGTAGGTGTCCTTACTGCGCTTGAGCTTATAGCCTTTCTCGAAGAAATCGGGGTAGCGGAGCATTTCGATGCGCCCCTCTTCGATAAAACGCAGCGTATCGGACAGGGCGTCTATAAGGAAGTCATTGGTGACGGCGTTGAAGCCCGAGGTCATGACGGCGAAGTGCGACTTGTTGGTCTCGTTGCGCGATATGCGGTGGATATGCGGCAGGAAACCGAGCATGATGTCGTCGTGGTGTGGGCCGGTGTGGAAAAACATCTGGCCGCCCGGCGAGGCCGTGCCGAGTTCGATCTTATGTTTGAGCGAGTCGATAACCGACTGGATGGTGTGGTCACCGAGGTCGGGAATCAAGCTGCAATATTCGTCGCGGCGAAGCTCGTCGACGGTGACCTTGTCGGCATATTTGCCGGCGCGGTTGCAGTATTCGAGCACGGCGCGATCGGTTTTCGCCTGTGTCCAGGGCGAGGCGGTGTAGTAGTCGTAGACCGACTCGTGGAGCATCGACGCCGCGCCGCGCGTCAGGTAGAAGCGGGCGGCGGGCAGCCGCGACAGAACCGATGCCGGATAGAGGTTCGACGGTTTTTTCTCGAGCGCGTCGGCGACGACTCCTGCTTTCGCCTCGCCGGCGGCAAAGATTATCGCCACACAATCTTTGTTGTAGGTAATCGTGTCGAGCCCGATCGTAATGACCGGCTTTGTGCGCGACACCTCGATTCCGCCGAGGTCGCCGGCTGCGGCGGCCTGTGTCTCGAAATTGGTGTGGGTAAGGCGCGTAGTCGAATGGGGGTCGCTGCCGCGGGTGTTGAATGCGATATGTCCGTCAGGGCCTATGCCGCCTAAGAAGAATCCTATGCCTCCCATGTCGCGGATGCGCTGCTCGTAGTTGGCACACCAGTCGTCGATCATGAATATCGACTGCTGCTGAAGCTCTTCTGCCCGGCTTTTCGGCTCACGGTAGCGGAGACCGAGATCGACAGCTCCGTCGGCGAACACCTCAGTGAACCTCAGGCCTCCCGGAAGAGGAATCTCATCGCAGTTGATAAACTGACCTCTCTTCGGGTCGAGTCCGAATCCTCCGACATAATATTTCTGAACGTAATTATAAAAGCTGTTGTGTTGCCGGGGATCGATGGGATAGAACTCGTCGATCTGCACGAAGCGCAGGCCCCTGAGGTCGGGCCGGCGGTCTACGGTCAGCCCGCTTTCCTCGCGCATGAGACGTCCCTCGGGAGTGTCCCACCGCTCGAGCGCGCGCCTGACCCATTCGATGAAATATTCCGGAGTCTTCCCCGTCGGAAGGCTGATCACACCCTCGGGGTTGTCGCTGACCCACTCCAGAAATCTCATCGCGGCAAGCTTGCCTAATTTCGGAAAATTGTCGACCGTGACATACGGCACATTGGTCGGAAACCGATGAGTCGCACCATTGTTGTAGACTCTCTCTACATTGCTTAAAATCCTGTCCATAGTTATCGCTGTAATTGTGTCATGGTATTAGCCACCGCAAAGCCGTGGCGCCGTCTCTACGGCTGGCTCCGGCGGATGTCGACGCAAATATAGCTTAAATTCCGCTAAAACATTCCGCCCCGCGCGAAAAAACTCCGGTCGGGGCGGCTATTCCTCGGGGCCGCGTCGACGTGGCAGTCGGGCTGCGATTATCAGCAGGCGCAGCGAGGTGTTGAAGGTGAAGTAACTCCAGATCCAGTTTATCAGCACAATGACGCGGTTTCTCATCCCGAGCAGCGACATGAGATGGACAAACATCCACATCAGCCATGCCGCGAGGCCGCCGACGTGGATACGGCCCATGTCGACGACGGCGCGGTTGCGCCCGATGGTCGCCATGGTTCCCTTGTCCTTATAACGGAACGGCCGTTCGAATTTTCCGGCGCTGAGGCATTTTGCAAGATAGACACCCTGCTGAATGGCTACCTGGGCAAGCTGAGGGAGTCCGCGCGGATGGTCGTCGGTGATGTGGATGCCGATGTCGCCAAGGGCATAGACCCCTTCGGCGCCCTCGACTCGGCAGCAGTCGTCGGTCACAAACCGTCCTCCGGGCCCTTGCCTGAGGTCTGATCCCACGATTTCAAAAGGAGTCCCGGTTATTCCGGCCGTCCAGATAACGGTTTCTGAATCTATAGTGGTGCCGTCGGCGAGAGTTATAACTCCATCCTCGTAGTTTTTCATAAGCGTGCCGAGCCTGACGTCGACCATCAGCGAGCCTAAGTCGCGCAAGGCGTCGTGCTGCGCTTTTGCGCTCATTGCCCCTAACAGACACGGCGACCCTTCGAGAAGGATTATCCTCACCTCTTCGGGTCTGATTCCCGGATATTCGCGCTTTATTATATAGCGCTTCATTTCGCCGAGCGCGCCGGCCATCTCTACCCCTGTGGGCCCTCCGCCGATGACGACGAAGGTCAGCAGGCGCCTGCGTTCCTGAGGGGCGGCCGATACCGACGCCCGTTCGAGCCTTTCGAGAACGGCGTTGCGGCAGCGTAGAGCTTCGGAGGTCGATTTCAGGGTGTAGACATGTTCCCTCAGGCCTGTGTTGCCGAAGAAGTTGTTGGTCGTCCCGGCGGCAATGACGAGCTTGTCGAACGGCACGGTCTCGAACTGGGTGACAACACACCGACGGGCGAGGTCGATCGTCTTCACGCAGCCATAGTTATATTTCACCCCCTTTATGCGCTTCTTGCGCATCTCGCGACGGAAGGGAAAAGAGATCGAGGCCGGTTCGAGGCCGGCCGACGCCACCTGATAGAACAGCGGCGGGAAGCTATGGTAGTTATTGCGGTCAACGACAATGACTTCAAACCGTTTACGGTCGATATGCTTGATGAAATTCAGTCCGGCGAATCCTCCGCCTATAACAACGATACGTTCCATGTTTTACATCCTTTATAACAACAACGCCGCACCGCTCCGTCAGGTTCAGTCCCCGACGGGCGGTGCGGACTGGTCTAACCGAGAACCGGAGGCAGCTTGACCGAGGCAGCCAGATTCGTGAAGACACTGTAGAGGCGCTTCTGAAGCAGGGGCTGCAGGCGGTCGGCGTCGGCCGGCGAAATCATGCGCAGGTCGGCGTAGCGGTTTTCATTGTTGATATAGTCGATCAGCTTTCCGTCGGGGGCGGCGCAGTCTATGTTCAGCGGCTCTGCGGCCGACGGGTTGTAGCGCATCAGAGGCCAGTAGCCGGCGCGGACGGCATCGCGTTCCTCGACGATGGAATGGGACATGCCGGTGCGTATTCCGTGGTTGATGCAGGGGCAGTAGGCCACGATTATCGACGGCCCCGGATAAGCCTCGGCTTCGCGCATGGCGGTGATGGTCTGGGAATAGTTGGCCCCGAGGGATACGGTGGCCACATATATGTTGCCGTAGGTCATCATCATGCGTGCGAGGTCTTTCTTGAACGTCGTCTTGCCCAGCGGCGAATATTTGGCTGTCGAGGCCATCGGCGTCGCCTTCGATGTCTGGCCGCCGGTGTTCGAATAACATTCGGTGTCGAGCACGAGAATGTTGATGTTCTGCCCCGAGGCGAGAACATGGTCGAGTCCGGCGAAACCGATGTCGTAGGCCCAACCGTCGCCGCCTATGGCCCAGACAGTCTTGCTGCGCAGCATTCCGGCATCGCCTGTGACAGCTCGAGCGTCGCTGTCGGTCAGCGCGGCGCCCTCGATAGCCTCGACCAGAGCGCGCCCTGTCGTGCCTGAGGCGTCGGGGTCGTCGAACGCTTCGACATATGCTTTCGCTGCCCGGGATACGGCGGTGTCAGCTGCCGTGGCGAGTCTTCCGGCGGCATCGAGCAGGCGTTTGCGCCGCTGTTCGACGGCTGCCGCCATGCCGAATCCGAATTCGGCGTTGTCTTCGAAGAGCGAGTTCGCCCACGCCGGCCCATGCCCTTTCGCATTGGCGCAATAGGCATTACTCGGGTAGTCGCCTCCCCATATCGACGAGCAGCCGGTTGCGTTGGCAATCAGCATTCTGTCGCCGAAGAGCTGCGTCAGCAGTTTGACGTAAGGTGTCTCGCCGCATCCGCCGCAGGCTCCCGAGAACTCCATCAGGGGCTGCATGAACTGGCTTCCGTTGATTGTGAAGCGATCTATGACATTCTCCTTATAGATGACATTCTTTTCGGCCCATTGCTCGAGAGGCGTCTGAGCGGAGATTTCGCCCGCAGCAGGCATCATTGTGAGGGCGTGGCCCGGGCAAATTGTAGCGCACGACGCGCACCCCGTGCAATCGCGTGACCACACCTGGATTCTGAACCTGTAAGGCTTCAGAGCCTCTCCGTTTTTGGCGGAGAGTGTGGTGAATCCGGCCGGAGCTTTTGTCGCTTCAGCGCTGTCGAGCAGCAGCGGACGTATGGAGGCATGGGAGCAGACAAGCGAGCACTCGGTGCACTGGATGCACTTGTCGGGATTCCATTGCGGCACTTCGAGCGCAATTGCGCGCTTCTCGTAGGCTGTCGTTCCGGCGGGGATTCGGCCGTCGGGCGCGAAGAGCGACACCGGCAGCCTGTCCCCCTGAAGATCGAGGCAGGGGCGCGCTATTCTGTCGATGAAGTCAACTCCGGTTTTCTCCACGGGGAACTGATCGGGCTCGTCGGCCCACGATGCCGGATAGCTGACCTCTCTGAGCTCCGATATAGTGTCGTCGATAGCTTTGAGATTATTGGCCACGTCGGCGCCTCCGGCGTGCATATAGCGCTCTTTGACCTGTTCGGCCAGAGCCGCTTTTGCCTCGTCGAATGGAATGACACGGCTCAGATAGAGGAACACGGTCATCATGATCGTGTTGATTCTGACTCCGAGCCGGTTGGCTGCAGCTATGGCGGCGGCGTCGATGGTGTAGAACTTCAGATTGAGTCGGGCAATGCGGCGCTTGACGGCAGGCGGTAGCTTCGCGGCCAGCGTGTCGCCCGTCAGAGGGGTGTTGAGCACGAAGACCGCGTTCTCGCGGGCCGTGTCGAGCATACGGTAGCGTGTTATATAGCTGTCTTTGTTGCATCCGATATAGTCGGCGTGCTCGATGCCGTAGGCGCTCGTTATCGGATTCTTGGCGAACCTCAGCTGAGAGATTGTGTAACCTCCCGATTTCTTTGCCGAATAAGAGAAAAAAGCCTGGGCATATAGTCCGGCGCTTCCGCCTATGATTCCGGCGGCGAGCTTTGTCGAGCTGACAGTGCCGTCCGATCCGATTCCGTAGAAGACAGCCTGATATTCGCCCGGAACAGAAGTGTCGATGGCCTTTGTTACATCGACCGACAGATGCGTGACGTCGTCGTTGATTCCGACTGTGAAATCCTTGCCGAGCTTTCCGGCTGCCATAGCCTCGAAGACGGCTGCGGCCATCGAGGGGGTGAAATCTTTGCTCGACAGACCGTAGCGGCCGTTATAGACGGCGGGAGCGCCTGCGCGGCCGTAGAGAGCGGCCATGACGTCGAGCGTCAGCGGCTCGGCGCTGCTTCCCGGCTCTTTGGTGCGGTTCATGACGGCAATCCCCTTTACTGTCGGAGGCAGAAGCCTGACAAATTCTCCGGCGGGGAAGGGGAGAACGAGCCTGACGGTCATCAGCCCCGTCTTTGTGCCGCGCGCATTGAGCCAGTCGACAGCTTCGGCGGCGACCATCGTCGAAGAGCCGATCGCCACCATGACAAATTCGGCGTCGGCCGCCCCATGATAGTCTATGAGACCGTAACGGCGCCCCGTCAGGTCGCCGACGCGCTTCATGGCGGCGCCTACTATTGCGGGGAAGGCGGCATAAGCGCTGTTACACGCCTCGCGGTTCTGAAAGAAGACATCGGGATTCTGGGCCGACCCGTGGAGGTCGGGGGTCTCGGGGTTCATCGCCCGGCGCCTGAAATCGGCCACTTTCTCCCAGTCGACAAGGCCGCGCATATCCTCGTAGTCGATCATCTCAATGGTCGACATCTCGTTGGAGGTGCGCCAGCCGTCCATGAGATGGACAACAGGCATCGAGCCGTCGATGGCGGCGAGGTGGGCGACAAGCGCGAGATCCATCGTCTCCTGAACATTGGCCGACGCCAGCACGGCGAAGCCTGTCGCGCGGCAGGCCATCACGTCCTGATGGTCGCCGAAAATCGACAGTGCGTGGCTTGCCAGAGAGCGCGAGCCGACATGGAATACCGCCGGAAGCTGTTCGCCGGCTATCTTGAACATATTCGGGAACATCAGCGCGAGCCCCTGAGAGCAGGTGAACGTCGTGGCGAGGGCTCCGGCGCGGAGAGCGCCGTGGGTGGCTCCGGCCGCCCCCAGCTCGCTTTCCATCTCGCGCACATCGAGAATCTGCCCCATGAGATTCTTGCGCCCCTCGACGAGGCCCCACTGCTGGGCAGTCTGCCCCATCTCGGCTATGGGAGTGATGGGATATATCGTGGCGACATCGCTCAGTGCATAGGCCACGTGGGTGGCTGCCGTGCAGCCGTCAATAATCTGTCTGGCCATGAAATCGGGTGGGAATAAGACGTGAGCCGCCGTTCAATGGCGGCTCACGCTGAGTCTGGAAATTTGACAGAAAGGAATTAGAATTTATCAGTAGAATCTCGTTATGCAGGCTTCGGTTATGGCGATCCATATCGGGCACATGAACATGAAGCAGATAACGGAGAGGAACAGCGAGCTTGTGCCGGTTGCCACGTAGGTGTTATAGCGGCTGGCGATGATAATGCCCGAGAAGGCAGGCGGAAGGGCCGCGCAGACAACGAGCATCTTCAGGTTCGTCGGATCCATGTGGCAGAGCAGGCCGACAACGAGGATTGCCAGAGGCATCACGATAAGTTTCAGGATCACACCTGCCCAGGCCTGCCAGTTTATCTGGATCTTGACCGACGACAGGGTTATACCGGCGGCGAATACCGCACACGAGGCATTGGCGCCTTTGATAAGGTCGAACGACGGATTGAGATAGTCGGGCCATTCGACACCGAGCAACACGAGAATCACCGCTACGATAGGCACCCATGCCACAGGCTCTTTCAGGGCGTTCAGAACGGGCAGCCATGCGCTCGGCTTTTTGCCTCCGTCGGCGGTTACACCCTTTTCGGCGTTGCCCATCTTCAGAAGAGCGAGGCCGATAGGAATTCCGATGGCGTTAACCTCGATCGAGACGATGGCGACCACGAGGCCGACTGTAGGCAGCGTTCCGAAGATAGGCTGAAGAACGGCGAAGCCGAGGAATCCGATTGTCGGCGAACCGCTGATAAGGGCGCTGACGGCCGATTCTCCGATCGTGTCCTTGAACATATAGCGGAAAACCAGATAGACCACGAAGAACATCGCTATCAGAACCACGAACGAAACTATTGTCAGCTTCAGATCGACGGCGAGCATCTCGCGGTTGGCCTTGATGATCGACACGAACAGGGCCGCAGGAAGGGCGTAGTTAAGAACGACCTTGTTGAGCGTGCGTGCGTCGTTGCCGTTGAACGACCCGGCCTTTCCCGAGAAGTATCCCAATGCCATGATCACGATTATCGGGACTATGGCGTATAGTATTATATGTTCCATACTTCGAGTTTTACGGTTTTATACTTCGATGTCGATCAGCGGCGACGGATTCAGATAGCCGATATGGCCGCTTTCCTTGCCCGAGTCGGCGGCGAGCTGTACGTCGATGAGGCAGGGCTTTTTCGAGGCTATGGCCTCGGTCAGGGCTGTGGCGAACTCCGCCGGAGTCGTAACATAGTAGTTCTGTGCGCCGAAGGCTTCGGCGAGCTTGTCGTAGCGGGCTTTGACATCGAGGGTTGTCGGGGCCGGGTCGCCGTCGTTGCTGAGGTTCACACCGATGCCGTTGTAGATGCCTCCGTTGTTGAAGATACAGACGGTGACCGGCAGATTGAAGCGGCATATAGTAGAGAAGTCCATTCCGCTGAAGCCGAACGCGCTGTCGCCTTCGATTGCGACAACTTGTTTGCCGGTAGCGACGGCGGCGCCTATGGCCGAGCCCATTCCCATTCCCATTATGGCCCAGGTGGCGCAGTCGATGCGGTGGCGCGGCAGCGACATGTCGATGGCGTCGCGCGTGTCGTCGAGGGTGTTGGCGCCTTCATTGACCAGAATGACGTCGGGGTTGGCTTCGATGACTTTCTTGGCGGCCGAGAGGGCGCTCCAGTGGGTCATCGGCACGGTCTGCGGCTCAAGCCGTTTGGCGAAAGATGCGTTCTTGGCCACGGTGATGGCCTGAATCTCTTTGACCCACTGCGGGTCGGCCGAGAGCTTGCGGTCCGCCAGAGCAGCAGCGAGGGCGTCGAGCGACAGGCCGAGGTCGCCGACCACGGGAGCGGCGATATGGCGGTTGCAGTCGATTTCGACCGGGTCGATGTCGAGCTGCACGAATTGTCCTTCGGGATTCCACTTGCCGTGGCCGCGCGACAGGAGCCAGTTAAGGCGGGCGCCTACGAGGACGACCACGTCGGCTTCTTTCATTATCGTAGAGCGGGCTGAGAGGGCGCTCAGCGGATGGTTGTCGGGCAGCAGACCCTTTGCCATCGACATGGGGTAGTACGGAATGCCTGTCGATTCGATCAGATTCTTGATTTTGTCGTCGACCTGAGCATAGGCGGCTCCCTTGCCCAGCAGGAACACCGGCTTACGGGCGCCGGCGATGAGGTCGGCAGCACGCTTGACCGAATCGGCGTTGGGAGCGACTTCGGCCACGGGGTCGACCGGCGGAATCATGGCGTCGATGAGAGCGTTGGCCTTGTCGGCGTCGATGACACCTCCGAGGCTCGCCACTGTCATGTCGAGATAGACGCCGCCGGGGCGTCCGCTGATGGCGGCGCGGTAGGCGCGCACAACGGCCGTCGGGATGTCTTCAGGTTTGTTGACGCGGTAGGCGGCTTTGACAAGCGGGCGCGCTACGGCGAACTGGTCGAGTTCCTCGTAGGCTCCCTGCTGCATGTCGACGGTGTCGCGGTCGCTCGAACCCGAGATCTGGATCATCGGGTAGCAGTTGACGGTGGCGTTGATGGTTGAGGTCAGACCGTTGAGAAAACCGAGTGAGCTGACTGTCAGCAGAACACCCGGTGTCTTTGTCAGGAAGCCGTGGGTGGCGGCGGCCATGCCGGCCTGCTGCTCATGGCGGAAGCCGACAAACTTGATACCTTCTTCCTGAGCGATATAGGCGACTTCTGTAACGGGAATGCCGACGAGACCATACATCTTGTCGACACCGATCTTGTGGAGCGACATGGCAAGCACGCGCATTCCGGTGACCTGTTCCGGGTAGGTCGGCCCTCCTGTCACTGAGGCGGGAAGCGGCTGGCCCGGCTTTATGTTGAGAGGTTGGTTAGCCATTTCTTTTCGAAGCTTTAAGTTGAAACTGTGGTTATCGTTTGATAATAGTTGTTTTCACGGGAGGCCGTTGCGGCCTCCCGTGGATTGTAGATGATTGTCAGGCTTTTGCTGTCGGGGGCAGGGGAGCGGTCGTGCCGTTCTTGGCCATTTCGGCTATCTGTTCGGCGCTGTAGCCGAGCGAGGTCAGAATCTCGTCGGTGTTGCCGCCGAGGGTCGGGCACGGGCCGTAGGTCGGCTGATAGTTGCTCATTGTGAAGGGCACGCCGACGGTTACGAATTCGCCGACTTTACCTCCCTGATTGATCTTGACAAGGGTGTTGCCGTCGTAGAGCGTCGGGTCGTCCATGATTTCCTTAGTCGAGAGAACGGGGCCTACGGGAACGCCGAATTTTGACAGTTGCTCGGTGGCTTCGAATTTTGTGCGGGTCTTGCTCCATTCGGTTACGCGGGCAATGATTTCATCTTTGTGGCGGTCGCGGGCGTCGGCGGTATTGAAATCGGGATTGGTCAGCCAGTCTTCGAAGCCGAATGCTTGACAGGCTTTCTCGAACGATTTGGCATCGCGCTGGAAGATGATGTAGACATAGGCGTTCGGGTCGGTCTCATAGCCGAGCGAGGGATAAGTCCAGCCGAGAACACCGCTGCCTTCGGTGTTGCCCGAGCGCGGAACGAAGTCGCCGAACTTGCCGTTGGGGTACTGGGGGAACTGGGTCAGGTAGCCGAGCTTGTCGAGGGTCAGCTGGTCGCGGGTCTTGATTCGGCAGAGGTTGAGGCAGGCGTTGTGCATCGACTGGTAGACGAATACTCCCTCGCCGGTCTTTTCGCGCTGGACAAGAGCGGCCAGAAGACCGATTGTCAGGTGCATGCCGGTGTTCGAGTCGCCAAGGGCGGCGCCGCTTTGGGTCGGGATGTTGTATTCTCCCTCATACCAGCCTGTTGTCGAGGCGGCTGCCGCCGTTACCTGAGCCACAGGTTCGTAGGCTTTGAGGTCTTTGTATTTCGATGACTGGGGGAAACCCTTGATTGTTCCGTAGATACAGCGCGGGTTGAGAGCATGGACGGCTTCCCATGAGAATCCGAGCTTGTCGGCTGCTCCCGGATGAAGGTTCTCGACGAAAATATCGGCTTCTTTGATGAGTTTTGTGAGCACTTCCTTGCCGTCGGGAGTTTTGCAGTCGAGCGAGATAGATTTCTTGTCGCTGTTGAGCTGGAGGAAGTAATAGCTGGGGCAGTCGGGGTCGAACTGAAGTTCTTTGCGTGTTGCGTCTCCTTTGCCCGGACGTTCTATTTTTATGACTTCGGCGCCGAGCCACGCAAGAAGCTGTGTGCACGACGGGCCTGATTGTACTTCGGTGAGGTCAACTACCTTGATTCCTTGAAGAGGTGCGGTGTTCATAATAGTAAAGGTGTTTGTTGTTAATAATTTCTACTTTAAGAAACACCGCTCCCACCGCTATTGTTAGGCGCCCCCGAGAGTTAAACTACGTTAACCGTCTGTTTTCTGATGTCGCCTGCGACTGCGATATAGAGGTTTTCGGGCGAGAGATAACGGCGGGCCATCCCGGCAAGACTCTCGGGAGTCATCGATGCCAGAGCCCGTTGCTGGCGTGCGAAATAATCGGCCGGAGCGCCGACGTCGTCGAGAACGGCGTGATGGTTCATAATGGCGAACGGGCTGTCGAGCTCGGCGGCGAGCATCGTAGTGACGAACGAGCGCAGGCGCTCTATTTCGTCGGTGTTGAAGCTGTCGGGACTTTGCAGACGCAGCAGCTCGGCGCGGATCTCGTCGATGACGCTGTCGGCATAGCGGTTGTCGCACTGGGTCGAGATTCTGAGGAAACTCTCGCCGGGGTAGCCCATCAGAGAGGCCCCGATGCCGTAGGTATAGCCTTTGTCCTCGCGTATGTTGAGCATCAGGCGGCTGCCGAAATATCCACCTAAGGCGACAACGGCGATGCGAAGCATCTCGTAGTCGTCGTCGCGACGGCCTACGGGGGTGGCTATGCCTGCTGAGATGGCGCTCTGGAGTGCACCCGGCCGCGGGATGTCGACACGTCGCGGCGCGCCGTCGGCTTTGAAGTCTGAAGCAGCCGGCCCGACCCCTTCGCCGTGCGCTTTCATGGCTCCGAAACGCGAGGCTACGGCGTCGACGATATGAGGCGTCAGCCGTCCTGAAAGGTAGACCGTCATATTGTGTGGATTGAACGCCCGGCGGTAGGCCCGGCGCAGGTCGTCGGCTGTCAGTGCCCTCAGCTCGTCGGGTTCGGCGACGCGGGCAGACCGGCTCCGGCGTCCTTTCAGCAGCCTGTTCACTTCGTTGTCGGAGTAGAAACGCTCTTTTTCGCGTTCGAGCTCGGCCTGACGCGCGCTTTTCTCGCAGCCGACAGCGCTCTCGTGGTCGGGAAATACCGGCGACTCAATGATGTCGGCTATAACGGGCAGAACGTCGTCGAAGCGGCTGTTGAGCGAGAAGAAATGGCGGGTTGAACGGTGAAGGCCGACATTGCCCGATGTCCACGAGCCGTTGAAATCAAGCACTTCGGCAATCTCTTCGGAGGTCATTGTCGTTGTGCCGTCGACGGCCACTGCGTTGGTCAGCGATGTCAGCCCGGCAACTTCTTCTTCGGCTGTGCCGCCCCCGATGGCTACTGTCAGGCTGTTGACGTCGGCGTCGCCGCCGGAGTAGCACGCCAGACGCGCGCCGTTGGCGAGAATCAGCGATTCGACAGGGGGCATTATGAGGTTTCCCGGAACAGATACTTCCGGGGCAATCCGGCGGTCGGGTTTTGTCATTGTTGTTTCAGTGGTTGGTTATGAGATTGTCAATGGTCGGCGTTGGCGAAAATTGAGTCGAGCTTTTCTTCGATCAGATTGCCCAGAACCGCCGCGCGCGGGTCGCCGTTAGCTTCATTAGGCTTATTGGGCTTATTGGTCTCATTGGGCTTATCAGCCTTGTCCGGCTTGTCGGTCGCCATATCGGCCACTCGCCCGCAGGCCAGAAGCCGTTCCGAATAATAGTTGTCGACGATCGCGCTGACAATAACGCCGCGGCTTGTCGATGAATGAAGCATTTCGCCGCTTCCGAGATAGAGGCCGACATGGCTTACCTTCCCGTCGCGGTCGCGCGACGTGTCGAAGAAAAGGAGATCGCCCGGCTGAAGGTTCTTGATATCGACGCGCCGGCACCATTCGCTCTGCTGCCGCGACGTCCGCGGAAGCTTTATGTTGAGGGCGTCGCGGTAGATGGCTACCATCAGACCTGAGCAGTCGACACCGTCGCGGTCGTTACCCCCGTATTTATAAGGTGTGCCGAGCCATTTACACCCCTCGCTGTAGAGCGAGCGCCAGCTGCCCGGTGCGTCGGCCTCGAGCCGTGGCGGCTTCAGTGACGGCTCTTTCTTCGAACCGTTGTTTTGACGCCGGGTTACGACCGACGCCGCCTGCTTCGACGACGAGCACGAGGTCATAAGGCCGGCCGCCGGACCGGCCAACGCTACAAATGTCATGACACTGACAAGGGCTTTTGTGAGCTTCATATCCGCAAAAGTAGCTATTCACCCCCGACAATGCAAAAAGAATTGAAAAAACATGGCCAATGTTTAAAAATTTTTAAGCAATCGTTGCCGACGTGTAATAAGGCGCGGTTTTTGCCGTCATAGTTGAAAAAATGCTCATTATTTTCGATTATGAACAAGAACCAGTTTAAACAGCTCGCTCTGACTGCCGCGGTAGCCATCGTGTGCAGTGGAGCCACAGTTTTCTCTATCGGCCGTCTGTCGGCCGCTACCGGACTCCCCGGTGCGCGTCTCTTCACTATGAACAGCAATTCCGAAGGTACTCCCGCGGAGCAGGCCGCCGGACAGAACAAATTCTACCGCACGGCCGCAGCCGCCGCTCCGGCCAACACCGACTTCACCAAGGCCGCCGAGTCGACTGTCAACGGCGTAGTCTCGATCAAGAGCTTCGCCACTCCGCGTATGCAGTATGGCAATCAGGGCGGTTTCAATCCGTTCGGCGATGACCTCTTCGACTTTTTCTTCGGCACGCCGCGTCGCCAGCAGCCTCAGCCTCAGCCCCGCCAGCGCGGAGGCGACAGCGACGATGAGTCGGCCCAGCGTCAACTCGGACTCGGCTCGGGCGTAATCATCAGCGACGACGGATATATCGTCACCAACAACCATGTCATCGACGGTGCCGAACGCCTCGAAGTGACCCTTAACGACAACCGCACATTCAATGCCACCGTCGTAGGCTCCGATCCCAACACCGACCTCGCGCTGGTCAAGATCGACGCCAAAGAGCTGCCTGTCATCCCCATGGGCGACAGCGACAAGCTGAAGGTCGGCGAATGGGTGCTTGCCGTGGGTAACCCCTTCGGCTTCACCTCGACAGTGACCTCCGGCATCGTGTCGGCAAAGGCCCGCAGCATCTCGCAGGTGACCCACTCGCGCAATATGGGTATCGAGAGCTATATCCAGACCGATGCCGCCGTCAATCCCGGCAACAGCGGCGGAGCTCTGGTGAACCTCGCCGGCGAGCTTGTCGGAATCAATACGGCAATCTATTCGAATACCGGCTCTTATTCGGGCTACTCGTTTGCTATCCCGACATCGATTGTCAAGAAAGTCGTCAGTGACATCCGTCAGTATGGCGCCGTGCAGCGTGCCGTTCTCGGGATCACCATCTCTGAGCTGAACTCTAAGATTGCCAAAGAAAAAGGTATCACGGCCGTTAACGAAGGAGCTGTCATCGAAGAGGTCTCCGATCTCTCGGCCGCACGCGAGGCCGGCCTGAAGAAAGGCGACGTCATCATAGCCCTCGGCGGTCAGCCCGTCAAGACTATCGCCCAGCTCCACGAGCAGGTCGCCCGCTATCGTCCCGGCGACAAAGTCAAGGTGACCTATGTCCGCGACAACAAGACAAGCGAGGTCATGCTGACACTGCGCAACTCTCAGGGCAACACCAAGGTGACCCAGCCCGGAAGCGTCACCGAGCTCGGCTGTGCCTTCCGCGCCGCCAGTGAGGAAACTTGCCGCTCGCTCGGCATCCGCGCCGGTCTCGAGGTCATCGGTCTCAAAGACGGCCTGTTCAAAGACGCCGGCATCAAAGACGGCTTCATAATCCTCGACATCAACAATTCGCGCGTGACCGACGCCGACGACGTCGAGAAGCTCTACAACGCCATTGTCAAGAGCGACAGCGACCCCGTAATGTTCATAACCGGTATCTATCCGACAGGCCAGAAACGCTACTACGCCGTCCCGCTCTCTAAAGACTGAATGCCGCCAATATTTATATTCACGAGAGGCTGTGTCATACGACACGGCCTCTCGTCTGTTTAAATGTATTTAACAATTGGGGGGGGTAATTTGTGAATTTTTGTTTTAGCTTTGCACTTGAATACTTTTTTAACTCAAAATCTATCTTATGAAAAAGCCTTTTTATTACCTCGTGATGCTCTTCGCCGTCGCTTTGTGCTTCCCGCTGGTTTCCTGTTCCGACGATGACGAGCCAGATGGAGGAAACTCGTTCACCGTTCCCACCAACGTTCAGTTTATCGAAACTATGGAGGGCGTATGGCTCGGCGAGCAGGACATGTCGTTCATGATATTCACAACAACCGGCTGGCCTCAGGCGTTCGGCTATAACCGTTCGGCTGTGAAATGGGGTAACAGCTATTCTTGTGTAGGCGGCAGTATGTCCGGAATACCTGTCCGTGAAGGCGACCATTATTATCTGAGTCAGAGCAGCGGCTTGTTCAATGATATGTGGATAACCGCCTACGACGGAAAGAAAATCACGATGAAGAATTTCAAGACCGACGAGTCGAAATCGTTCGTCTTCAGCCCCTCTGCCGGAATATGCCGTGTCCGTCTGACCGAAGAGCTCCCCTGCGGTTTCATGTCGTCGGTAGATATTTCGGTCGACATCTACGTCAACAACGACGACGCAGAGCCCGACTACAGCATCGCTCTCGGCGAAATGAACGGCTATGAAGGGGGAGTATCGGCGCCGTTCTGGGCCGGCGGTCATAAAGTTGTCGCAAAGTTCTATGACTGCACAACAGGCAAACTGCTCGACACCGCCACCTGGACCGACCTCGACATGACCACCATCTACAACCTCAACTACTGATGGAACAGTAAAACCATAAACAGAAAGCGGCCGGCGCAAATCGCGCCGGCCGCTTTCTGTGAGGGTGTGGGCTTCAGCGGACAATCGTCTTGGTTGCGGTGCCGTCGGCTTTGACAATGATATAGACGCCGGGAGCGTCGGCGCTGTCGACGCGAACACCGCGCAGGTCGTAGATGCGGGCCGGAGCGTTGCCGGCATCCCCGGCTACTGTCTCAATCGAGCCTTCGGTTATAGAATAGCTGATGCTGAATTCTTCGTTGAAGCGATGATCGTCAGGCTCGCCGAGAAGGAACACGCGGCGTGCGAAGATGATCTCGTATCGGCCGTTTTCGACAACCGCCGGGTCGAACTTGATCTGCATCGTGTTGGCGGCGAGGCCGGTCTGATTGTGGTTGACCGCCCCTTCCGACACTACCGTTCCGGCGGCGTTGACAACCTTTATCTCGGTGTTGAGCTGGTCGACGATATGGCTGCGCTCGATGCGCGTGAAGTCGGGGAAGGTCACCGTTATGTTGTCGATGCGCGGAACTATCGAGCCTGAGGCGGGATCGGCGACTACGTTCTCTGCGGCCGGCTCGACAGTGGCGCCGTTCTCGGCGATGACATAGCGGAACTTGTAGGCCGGCATCTCGGGCTCTCCTTCGGTGCCGTAGTCGTAGAATGTTCCCTGCGGGAAGTCGATTGTGTAGGTGCCCGGGACATTCATCCACGGAATAACGTCGGCGATGACCTCGCGCCCCATGTTGGCGCCGTAGTCGATGCCGCATGTGCCGAATATGTCGCCCGTTTCGTCGTTGTAGACTTTAATCATCTTGGCGAAGTTGATTCCGGTCTTCGGGCAGTCGAACGTCAGAGTGAATGTGTTGAGCGACTTGTAGCGCCCCTGTTCGGGATATATTGTGACGCCGCGGTTGTCGTAGGGGCCGTCGGGGTCTTCGGGGTCGTAGGCGTTGTCTTTGACAGTGTATTTAAGAACTATCTGCTCGCTCTTCGCGCCGTTCTCGCCGACGAGGAAAGTGCCTTCGGGCATTGTGACGTAATAGTCGCCCTCGGCTGTAATGTCGCTTGAGAAAGTGACGGCAACCTGATTCTGTCCGATCTTCTCTTTTGTGGCGAGAGGTATGCCGGTTGCTACCTCTTTCCCCATTCCGTCGACGACCGTGATGTCGGAATTGAGGGCCGGCCCGGCTTTCCCATAGTCGGGGAAGGTGACGACGAGGCGGCTGAGTCGGCGCACTGTCGAGCCGTCGGAGGGATAGACGACGCTGTAGGCCGGATCGGGCCTGTAGGCTTCGCCTGTCTCGCTGACGACATACCGGAATTTGAAGGCCGGCAGGTCTTCGCTGTCCGACGAGCGGTAGAATGTGCCCATCGGGAACTCAAGTGTGTATGAGCCGGGGGCTGTCACTTCGCGGTCAGAGGCGAGCACAAACTGGTTCAGCACGGCCAGATGGTCGTCGGTGAAAGTGTAGTCGATGCTGAATGTGCCGCAGACAACACCTGTTGCATCGTCGATCATGCGGATTAGCATGGCCGGATTCACGCCTATCGACTGGTAGTCGAAATTGAGCTGGAAATTCTCGCCGATCTTGTCGTAGACGCCCTGTCGCGGGCTGATTGCGACGCCGACATTGTCGTAGGGGACGAACTCGTCGGGATTCTCTTCGTCGCCGGTGACGATGTAGAGCCATTTTGTTTCGGCGACATCGGCATAGTCCCAGTTCTGGGCGAAGCCGGTCGGTATGGTGACGACGTAGGCGCCCGGCTCGCGCAGCGTGCGGTCGAGAGTGACGTGAAGAATGTTATACTGCTTGGCGTCGGTCATGGCCGTGGCGCCCATCAGAACATCTGTCTCGCCGTATTTCGTCACGGTTATTGAATACTGATAGGGATTCGGAACGACGCCTTGCTCATTCTCGTAGGTCAGCGAGAAGCGCTGTAGAGTGCCGACCTCTCCCTGCACCGGATTGGCGGTTACACCCGGATTGTCGAAAGGAGGCGGGTTCTGGGCCGCAACTGTGAGTCCCAAAGCAACGGAAGAAATAACAAATGTAGCTTTTAAATTCATAAAACGAAGAATTAGTTTGAGATTAGATGGGTTTCAGTTGCAAATATAAACATTTTTTCTAAAAAACAATTCCTGATTCCAGATTTCTGATTCATAATTTTTTTTGTAATTTTGCAGCTTGATTTTCAGACGTATTATAATATGCTAACAGCAAAAGAGATCCGCGAGTCTTTCAAACAGTTTTTCAGCGAGAAAGGCCACAAAATCGTTCCGTCGGCTCCGATGGTGATCAAGGATGACCCCACTCTTATGTTCACCAATGCCGGCATGAACCAGTTCAAGGATATTATTCTCGGCAATGCCGTGCCCAAAGCCCGCAGGGTTGCCGACAGCCAGAAGTGTCTGCGTGTCAGCGGCAAGCACAACGACCTCGAAGAGGTTGGCATGGACACCTACCACCACACAATGTTCGAGATGCTCGGAAACTGGTCGTTCGGCGACTATTTCAAGCAGGAAGCCATTGACTGGGCCTGGGAATATCTCGTCGACCGTCTCGGCCTTGACCCTGAGCGCCTCTATGCCACCGTGTTCGAGGGTTCGCCGGCCGACAATATCGGCCGCGACGACGAGGCTGCCTCTATCTGGGAGAAACATCTGCCTAAGTCCCATATCATCAACGGCAACAAGCACGACAATTTCTGGGAGATGGGCGACACGGGGCCCTGCGGCCCATGCAGCGAGATCCATATCGACCTGCGTCCCGAGGCCGAACGCGCCGAAACCGACGGCGCGAGCCTCGTCAACAAAGACAATCCTCTGGTTATTGAGATCTGGAACCTCGTGTTCATGCAATACAACCGCAAGGCCGACGGCATCCTCGAGCCGTTGCCCGCCCGCGTCATCGACACCGGCATGGGCTTCGAGCGCCTGTGCATGGCCCTTCAGGGCAAACAGTCGAACTACGATACCGACGTGTTCACCCCTCTGATCGACAAGATCGCCAATATATCGGGCAAGAAATACGGCGAAGACCACCGCGTCGACATTGCCATGCGCGTCGTTGCCGACCATGTGCGCACGATAGCTTTCTCTATCGCCGACAGTCAGCTCCCCTCCAACGCCAAGGCCGGATATGTCATACGCCGCATACTGCGCCGTGCCGTGCGCTACGGCTACACTTTCCTCGACCGCAAGGAGGCCTTCATGTATCGCCTCGTCGACACTCTCATCGACTCGATGGGAGAAGCCTATCCCGAGCTTCCTGCCCAGCGCGAGCTGATCATGCGCGTCATCAAGGAGGAAGAGGACGCTTTCCTGCGCACTCTCGACAACGGCATCAGACTTCTCGACGGTGCCATCGCCAAGGCCAAGGCAGACGGTTCCGGTTCGATTTCGGGCAAGGATGCCTTCACGCTCTACGACACCTACGGCTTCCCGCTCGACCTGACCGAGCTGATTCTAAAGGAGAACGGAATGACAATGGATCGCGAAGGATTCGACAGCGAGATGGCCGCACAGAAGGCCCGCGCCCGCAATGCCGCAGCTGTCGAGGCTACCGACTGGGTGACTGTCAATCCCGGCGAGCCTGAGTTTGTCGGCTACGACAATGCCGAGGCTACTACCCGGATTCTCCGCTATCGCCTCGTGAAACAGAAAAAGGGGCAGTTCTATCAGATCGTGCTCGCCCGGTCGCCTTTCTACGCCGAGATGGGCGGTCAGGTTGGCGACACAGGAACGCTGACGTCCGTCGGCGGAGGCGAGTCCATCGAGATCTACGACACCAAGCGCGAAAACGGAATGGCAGTGCATCTGACAAAGAAACTTCCCGAAAATGTCGAGGGAGAATTTGTCGCTGCCATCGACAGGGAACGCCGTGCCGCCATCGCCGCCAACCACACGGCCACTCACCTGCTTCACCACGCTCTGCGTCAGGTGCTCGGCACCCACGTCGAGCAGAAAGGCTCATACGTGTCGCCCGATATGCTGCGCTTCGATTTCAGCCATTTCCAGAAGCTCACTCCCGAAGAGATCGCCGAGGTCGAGCGTCTGGCCAACCGCGCAGTGCGCGCCGCCACTCCGCGCGACGAGCGTCGCAATATGCCTATCGCCGAGGCCCGCGAAATGGGAGCCATGGCTCTGTTCGGCGAGAAATACGGCGACGAGGTGCGCGTTATCCGCTATGACGACTCTGTCGAGCTTTGCGGCGGGACTCACGTCGACAACACCGGCAATATCGGAATGATAAAGATTGTCAGCGAGAGCAGCATCGCCGCCGGAGTGCGCCGAATCGAGGCTATCACGGGCGAACGCGTCGAGAAAGCGATCAGCGAGACGACGGCTGTGCTCCGTCAGGTCAGCGAGATGCTCAACAACGCTCCCGACGTCGTAGCCGGTCTGCGCCGCGCCATCGATGAGAACGCCAGTCTGCGCCATCAGGCCGAGGAATATTTCAAGGAGCGCGTCAGAATGCAGACCGCCCAGCTTCTTGCCGACGCCGAGACTGTCGCCGGAGTGAAGGTTGTCGACATGACGGGTATGCGCATGGCCGATGTTGTCAAGGCCGTGGCTTTCGCCGTGCGCGAACAGTCGCCCGAGAACACTGCCTTCATCGGTGCCACTGTCGACCTTCAGGGCAAGCCGCTGCTGACGGTTATGTTCACCGACGACCTTGTCAAGAGCGGATATAACGCCTCGACGGTTGTGCGCGAGGCTGCCAAGGCCATCAAAGGCGGTGGCGGCGGACAGCCAGGCTTCGCCCAGGCAGGCGGAAAGAATGCCGACGGCATCGCCGCTGCCCACGAAGCCCTGCTTCAGGCCATCAAGCACTGATCGGAAATAATAAAAGCCAACGCCCGCGCCGAAAACCGGTGCGGGCGTTATATTTTTTGTGTCAGTCAGGTCGCTTCAGCGGCCTGAAACTCGCGTGTCAGATAACTTCGAGATTCGCGGCAAGGCGCTGGCGCACTACCTCATACATCAGAACTCCGGCGGCTACCGACACGTTCAGCGACCCTATCTTGCCGAACATCGGAATGCCGACGCGCAGGTCGCAGAGGTCGTAGACGTCGGGCGAAATGCCGACATCCTCGGCGCCCATGACCAGAGCCACCGGGTCGGTGAAATTCGCCTCGGTATAATTTATGTCGGCTTTCTCGCTGACGGCAACAACTCTGTAGCCGTTGTCTTTGAGGAATTGCACGGCGCCGCGCACCGAGCGTTCGCGGCACACCGGGATATGGAGCAGCGCGCCGGCCGACGTCTTCACGGCATCACCCCCGACGCTGACGCTTCCGTGTTGAGGAATGACGATGGCGTCGACTCCGGCACACTCGGCCGTGCGGGCTATGGCGCCGAAGTTGCGCACGTCGGTTATGCCGTCGAGAATCAGCACGAACGGCATCAGACCGGCTTCATAGAGCTCGGGGACGAGGTGGTCGAGGCGGTGGTAGGTGACAGCCGAGAGTATGGCCAGCACTCCCTGGGTCTGCTTGCGGGTTATGCGCTGTATTTTCTCGGGGGGCACGCGCTGAACGAGCACATGCATCTCGCGGGCTTTGTCGAGAAGCTCGCGCGCCACATCGCTGTGGAGCTCCTTGCTGACAAATATTTTGTCGATGTCGCGTCCGGCTTCGATAGCCTCGATCACGGGGCGTATGCCGAAAATATAGTCGTTGCGGTCCATTGTAGGGGATGTTTGTTCAGGATTTGTTCGAAATCAGTGAGCGGGCGGTTGCGCGGGCCTCGGAGCTGTCGGCGTCGCCGCTGAGCATTGTGGCTATTTCGGCCACACGTTCGTCGGGGCCGAGGCGGCGTATAGAGGTGTGGGTGGCGTCGTCGTCGTCATATTTGAAGACTTTGAAATGGGTGGCGCCTTTGGCGGCCACTGTCGGAAGGTGGGTGATGGCGATGACCTGGAGGTTGGCCGACATATCGAGCATCATGGCACCCATGCGGTTGGCGACGTCGCCCGACACTCCGGTGTCGATCTCGTCGAAGATTATACTCGGAAGCTGCATCCGCGAGGCAATGATGGCTTTCAGCGACAGCATAAGGCGCGAGATCTCTCCGCCCGAGGCTGCTCCGCCTACGGCCATCAGCGGCTGGTTCTTGTTGAACGCGCAGAGGAACTCGACGCGGTCGGTGCCGGTGGCCGACATGTCGGCGTCGCTGACGCGGATCTCGACGGCAAGATTCTTCATGCCTAACGGTTGCGCGACTTCGCGCAGACGTCCGGCGAGCCATCCGGCGGCTTCGCGGCGGTGTTCCGAAATCTCGCCGGCGGCTTCGAGAGCAAGGTCACGGGCGCGGCGTGCGGCGCGTTTGAGACGCGTTATCTCTTCGTCGCCATTGTCGATCGCATCGAGGCGCGAACGGAGGCTGTCGGCTATGGCGATCAATTCTCCGACCGTGTCGACATGATGCTTGCGCTCGAGGCTGTAGATGTCGCCCAGGCGCTGGTCGATGGTCTGAAGGAGGCCCGGCTGTGCGGCAAGCTCTTCGTTGGCGTCGGCCACTGTCGAGGCAATATCGTTGAGTTCTATCGAAGCGCTCTCGAGGCGGTCGGTCAGCTCGTCGCCGAGAAGCGACGTCAGGCGCCGGGCCGACGACGTGGCGGCGTCGACAAGGGCCACTGCGCCCCCTTCGCCGTCGTCGCTGCCGTTGAGGGCGGCAAGGAGTTCGCCCATCGACTCTTTCAGCGAGTCGATGTTGGCCACTACCTCGCGCTGGCGCTCGAGCTCTTCCTGCTCGCCGGGGCTGAGGCGCAGCTCGTCGATCTGGCTGAGCTGAAAGCGCATGAACTCTTCGTCGGCGCGGCTGCGCTCGAGCTCGGCGCGGGCTGTCTTCAGCGAGCGCATCGTCAGGCGCAGCGTGTCGAACAGCTGGCGGTAGGCTGCCAGACGAGCGCCGTTGCCGGCTATGGCGTCGATGACGGCGAGCTGGAACGGCGCCTGCGACAGAAGCTGGTTATGGTGTTGGGAATGGATGTCGACAAGGTGGCGCGCCACCTCTTCGAGATGGACGAGCGCTACCGGCGAATCGTTGACGAAGGCGCGCGAACGCCCGCGCGACGCCGCTATCTCGCGGCGCAGCAGAACGCGCTCGCCGTCCCAGTCGATGTCGTTCGTCCGGCAGTAGTCGCTGAGCAGAGAATGATCCCCCTCGCCGTCGAGCTCGAATTCGACTTCGATAACTGATTTGCGGTTCGGGTCGGCCACGGTGCGGCTGTCGGCCCGCCCCCCCTGAAGCAGCGAGAGAGCGCCGAGAATTATCGATTTTCCGGCACCGGTTTCGCCGGTTATGACGTTGAAACCGCGCTCAAACTCTATCTCGACGTTGTCGATAAGCGCATAGTTCGATATTCTGAGAAGTCGGAGCATCGCCTTATTTGTTTTTGCCTTCTTTGATCTTCTGGATGCGGTCCTGATCGGTAGGGTAGAGCGACGACAGAATCTCTACGACGCGGTCGCGCTCTTCCTGAGAGCCTTTGGTGTAGACGTTGACGAGCTCGTCGAGCTTCGAGTCGCGGAACATAGACAGGCCGACCGACATTGGCGCCACATTATAAATGTTTTTCAGCGTCTCGAGCGATTCCGTTATGGCCGCGCGTCCCTTGTCGGGGCTGACGCTCATCTGGTCAATGCCTTCGCGGTGGTATTTGTAGACCATGTCGCGAAGCTGCTGAGTCGACGGATCGGTGTAGGCGCCGAGAACGGCGGCGCGGTTCTTGTTGTCGTCGAAGGCACGCCAGCCCGTTTCGCCGCTCGACTGTGCCTGCTGGACAATGGTCTTCACTCTGTCCCATGCAGCTTCGCCGCCGCGCGGCGCGAAGCTGTCGGTGTCGATGGCGATTATCAGATAGGCATAGAAATTGAGTATCGCCGTCAGCTGGCTCTCCATGTTCGTTTCGTTGAAGGTCAGCGGCTCCCCCTCGCTGTAGGTGAATTCCACCTTCGAGTCGCGGAAGTTTATGAGGTTTGTGGTGTAGGAGGCGTTGTAGGCCGGGCGCGTAGCCTGTACCTGAATGTCGCCGGTCATCTTGTCGCCGTCATATTCCTTTATTGTGAAGAAAAGCGTGCAGTCGATTTTTTCTATAGGGGAATATTGGGCGGCTGTGAACTTTGTGTCGTTCATATACGACGTGATGGCTTCCTGAAGCGTTGTGAAGACACTCTTGTTCGTGCCGGTAATCTTGTCGGAGTTGACTTCGACGCGGCAGTTCAGCTCCTGTGCGGCGCCCGAGGCAGCCAGCAGGGCAAAGATAAGGAGAGAGAGGATTTTACGCATTGCGGAGAGTTTCAATTGAGTCGATAATGTCGGCGGCTACGGCACTTTTGGGCTTAAGCGAGCCGGCTGTGCGGCGGCCGTCGGCGGTTATTATGGTGACAAGGTTGGTGTCGGTCCCGAAACCGGCTCCCTTGTCGGCCAGAGAGTTGACAACTATCATGTCGAGGTTCTTACGACGAAGCTTGTCGGCTCCGTGGGCTATGGCGTCGTCGGTTTCGAGGGCGAATCCTACGAGGGTCTGCCCGGGGCGTTTCTCCGAACCGAGGGTGGCGGCTATGTCGGGGTTGCGCACCAGCTCGAGTGTCATCGCCGGGCTGTCGCCGCGTTTCAGCTTCGAGGGGCTGACGGCGGCCGGACGGTAGTCGGCCACGGCGGCGCACATTATTGCGATGTCGCTTCCGGCAAACGCCGTGCGCGCTTCGGCAAGCATCTCTTCGGCGCTCTCGACGCGGCGCACCTCGATAAGCGGGTTGCGCGCCTCCAGATCCACCGGCCCTGAGACCAGAATGACGCGGGCGCCGCGCCTGGCGGCTTCCTCGGCCAGAGCGTAGCCCATCTTGCCCGACGAGTAGTTACTAATAAAACGAACGGGGTCGAGCTTTTCGCGTGTCGGGCCCGCGGTAATCATCACCGTTTTGCCGGTCATTGACCCGGCTGTGGCGAAATGGCTTTCGAGCGTCGCTACGATCTCTTCGGGTTCGGCCATGCGTCCCTTGCCGCTGAGTCCGCTGGCGAGAGCGCCGCTGCCCGGCTCAATGATGTGGTTGCCGAACGAGCGCAGCCGTTCGATGTTGGCCACGGTCGAGGGATGGCGCATCATGTCGAGATCCATTGCCGGAGCAATCCACACGGGCTCTTTAGCCGACAGATAGGTCGTGACGAGCATATTGTCGGCAATGCCGTTGGCCATCTTTCCGATTGTCGAGGCTGTGGCGGGAGCTACGACCATAGCGTCGGCCCACAGCCCGAGGTCGACATGGCTGTGCCATTCGCCGGTGTTGGCGGTGAAAAACTCGCTGACGACGGGCTTCTGGCTCAGAGAGGCGAAGGTCACCGGCGCTACGAACTCTTTCGCGGCCGGAGTCATGACAACCTGAACCTCGGCTCCGGCTTTTGTCAGCAGCCGCAGAAGCGCCACGCTCTTATATGCGGCAATGCCGCCCGTGACGCCGAGAACGATATGTTTGCCTTTGAGAGAGCTCACTTCATCGACAGTTTAATTCGTGTGAAAGCGTCTTTGGTGTTGCCGGCGAAGTCGCCCTGCATTATCCAGTTGTAGTAGCCCGGCTCGCGGCGCAGTATGTCGCGAACGGGCTGCCCTTTGTATTTGCCGAAGTTGATAATCTCGCGGCCCGATTCGTCGCGTATAATACGGCCCATGAGGTCGACATTGTCGTTCTGGCTCGAGAAAGTGCTCAGTGCGTCGACGTCGTTCTCGAGGTCGTCGTAGCGGTCGAGCTGAGCCATCAGAACCTCGTAGGTGGCGCGTGTGTCGGCGTTGGCCGAGTGGGCTCCTTCGAGATCTTTGTCGCAATAGAGGCGGTAGGCGGCCGAGAGGGTGCGCTGCTCTTTCTTGTGGAAGATCGTCTGGACGTCGATAAAGCGCACTTTCGAGAAGTCGAACTTTATTCCGGCCCGGCGGAATTCCTCGTCGAGAAGAGGAACGTCGAAGCGGTTCGAGTTGAAGCCGGCGATGTCGCATCCCGTCATCCAGTCGGCCAGCGAGCGGGCTATGCGTGAGAATGCAGGCTCGTCGGCGACGTCGGCGTCGGTGATATGGTGGACGGCCGTGGCTTCGGCTGGGATAGGAATGCCGGGGTTTATGCGGCGCGTCTTCTCTTCGTCGTGGCCGTCGGGAAAGACTTTTATCATTGATATTTCAACGATGCGGTCCGACGATATGTTGGTGCCGGTGGTTTCGAGATCGAAGAAAACCACCGGACGAGTCAGTTTCAGTTTCATTTCAGATTGCGGGAGGGGGGATTGTTAGAACTCGGCTACGAGCATCGGCATCAGAAGCATGATGAGCTCGGTGTCGTCTTCGTTTTCCGACGGTTTGAACAGCCCGGGACGCGAGGGGTCGCACAGCTCCATGATGACGTCGTTGGAGCGTATAGTGGCCAGAATCTCGCTCGTGTAGGGGCCGCTGAAGCCGATGACCATGTCTTTGCCCTCGTAGTCGCAGGCTACCGATTCCCAGGCCGAGCTGTTGTAGCCGTTTTCGCAGGCTTTGAGAATCATGCGTCCCTGCTCGAGCTTGAAGCGGATGAGGCCGTTGTCGGTGTTGCCGAAGAAGCCGATGCGGCGCACTGCGCTCTGGAGTGTGGGGCGGTCGACTGTCAGAGTGTAGGGATTGTTCTGCGGAATAACGCGGTTGTAGTCGGGGAAACGGCCTTTGATAAGGCGGCTGTTGAAGGTGAAGCCGTCGCTGTCGAAGGTGATTCCCTTTTCGCGCATCGAGATTCGGATCTCAGATTCCTTGGCGAAGACATTTTTCAGGACGACGGCGCTCTTTGTCGGCAGGATGAACGAGCCGCGCGCACCCGGCTTGATGGCCTTGTCGGTGAATTTGACGAGCTTGCGGGTGTCGGTGGCGGCGAATACGAACTCTTCCTCGAAAATGTCGAGCAGTATGCCGGTCATCTGCGGACGCAGTTCGTCGGAGCCGACGGCAAAAAGAGTATTGTCGATGCCGCGGATGAGGCTGCCGGAGCTGATCGTGAAGTCTATCGGAGCTGCCTCGCCGGCTTCGGGCTGGGAATCGGCCTCGGGGAATTCGTCGCCGTCGAAGCCCATGAACTTGAATTCACCGTTGGCATATTCAACCGTGATGGCATAGTTCATGTCGGGATCGACCTCGAAGGAAATGCCGACATCAGGAAGCTCGCGAAGCAGCTCGACGAGGCGCTTGGCGTCGACACATACCGAACCAGAGCCTTCGACACCTCCAACGGGAATACGGCCTTCGAGAAAGTTCTCGCCGTCGGAGGCTGTGATTGTCAGGGTCTCGTCCTGAAGCGTGAGCTTGAAGTTGTTGAGAATTGTCAGCGCATTCTTGGCGTTGATGATTTTGCTGACTGCCGAAGTGCAGGCATATAGAGCTTTTCCGGGGACGATAAATTTCATTGCTGGATAGTTTATGTTTAATGCGCAAAAATAGCAAAAAATCCTGTAAGTTCTGTAAGTCTTGCGAGTTTTATGTGCCTTATAAGTCTTATAAATCCTGTAAGTCTTATAAAATTTATAATTAAGGCTGTAATTAACGGGGTTTAATATCGGCGGGCAATATTGTTGCCCGTTTATCCAGATACCTTTGCGATGTCAACCGAAACTAACCTCAAAAACAGTCTCAATCATGAACCAGGCAGTAGTGATCAGCACCCGCGTACTCGCAACCATCAATTCACTCCCCGACGAAGAGCGCTCGGCTATGGCAGCCGCTCTGACGGGCGAGTTTATTCTCGGCATGGATGTCAGCAAGGAGCTGACCGAGATGCAGCAGATTGTCTATCGGATAATCCGCAACTATGTGGTCAGCGATATGCGCCGCGCAGCTAACTGAAAGTCAGTATTGCAGATAGATAAACGGCACGAGGTCGCTCTGGCGAACCTGAATTATGAGCAGAATGACCAGGGCGAGCACGAGGGCCTGAACCCAGAAAGGGGTGGCGATGAAGCGGTCGCGTGCGTTGGTGAACCAGCGGTGGGGCATGAAGTGCATGAAGTAGCCGAGCATCAGCGCCAGGATAATCGTGAAGTAGCCGATTATGAACTGCGGGGCTATCGCCGGATGGAAGTCATAGATAATCTGGTGGGCCATCTCGGCGGCTCCCTCGAGACTTCTCATTCTGAAGAACACGAAGGCTATAGCAACGAGATTGAAGGTCAGGAAAATGTTGAGCGTCATGCGCCACCAGCTGACGTTGCTGTCGACGGTCAGGTGCGGGAATAGCCGTTTCAGCGATTTATGGGCTACGAGAAGGAATCCGTGGATGGCTCCCCAGATGACATACATCCATGACGCGCCGTGCCAGAGGCCGCCGATTACCATCGTAGAGAACTGGTTGAAATAGGCGCGCGGCTTGCTGCACCGGTTGCCCCCCATGGGAATATAGACATAGTCGCGCAGCCATGTCGACAGCGAGATGTGCCAGCGGTGCCAGAATTCCGTTGGGCTCTGGGCTTTGAACGGGGCGTTGAAGTTGTCGAGGAAGCGGTAGCCGAGCATGAGCGCTATTCCTATGGCTATGTCGGAATAGCCCGAGAAGTCGCAGTAGAGCTGGAGCATGAATCCATACATTCCCATGAGATTCTCGAAGCCGCTGTAGAGCGACGGATTGTCGAAGATGCGGTCGACGAAGTTGCCGCTGATGAAGTCGGCGACAACAACCTTTTTTATCAGACCCGATATGATCAGGAATATTCCTTCGCCGACCATGGCGCGCGAGGCTACGGGATTCTGCTCTACCTGAGGCAGCATGTCTTTGGCGCGGACAACGGGGCCTGCGAGCAGCGGCGGGAAGAATGTCAGGTAGAAGGTGTAGTTGAGGAAGTTGTCGCAGGGCTTGATTGTGCCGCGGTAGATGTCGACGATATAGCTTATCGAGCGGAAGGTGAAGAACGAGATGCCGGCAGGGAGAATTATGTCGAGGGCATCGAACTTGACGGTGCCGAAGCTCGAGATTGTGTCGAGAATCAGGTTGAAATACTTGAAATAGACAAGCATTCCGATATTTATGACTACGTTTATCCACACAATCAGCTTGCGTACTGCGCTTTTCCGGGCTGACCCGAGCCACTGTCCCAGAAGGAAGTCGCTCACGCAGACGCCCAGAAGGATGAAGCAGCACCAGGCCGACGATTTGTAGTAGAAATAAAGCGAAAACAGAATCACAAAGATTTTCTTCGCTGTCGGGAAGCGCCGCAGAAGACTGTAGACGCCGATAAAGACAACGAAGAGAATCAGAAACAGACCGGTGTTGAACAGCAGCGGGCTGGCGGGGTCATAACCCAGCACCTGAGGCAGTTTTTCGGCGTCGATATAATTTTCCATTGCTAAGGGGGGAGGGCGATGCCGTTATTGTTTGTTGACGATGGCATCGATGAGGGCGTCGTAGACGAGCCGCCCTTCAAGGTTATAGCCCTTGCGGGTGTGGTGGATTCGGTCTTTGGCGAAGAGGCCGTTGGCAATCCAGCGGCTGCTGGCTCCGGTGCCTCCGGCAACGTCCCAGAAGTCGAGCACGGCGATGTTGTTCTCGCGGCCATAGCGCAGAATCTCGTCGCGCACTTCGGCGATATTGCGGTTGGGGGCGTAGTCGCGCACGGTTGTCGTCACTTTGCGGCTGACGGTTTTCGATGAGCGGCGCCGACGTCCTTTTTTGCCGCGGCGGCGTTTTCCTGCCGGAACTTTCACCGTTTTTGTAACCTTGCGGCTGACCGAGCGCTGGCATTCCATCGGCGTCATGAGAAGGATGGCGGCGTCGGGATTCGATTCCTGAATATTTTTCACGAGGCGGTCGATGCTCTGGGAGAAGCTCGTGGAGTTGAAGCGACCGAAGGCTTCGTTGGTCCCGAGGGCTATGATGACGAGGGAGGGGGAGAGGGGTGCTATTCCGGCGCCTACGTTGCCGATACGGTTATAGGTGTTGTATGTGGCGCCGTTGTTGCCGATCGAGTGATAGAACACTCCGGGCCGCTCGCCCGACAGGGCGACGCCGTAGAGTGTCAGATCGCCTTTCGACGAGAAGTCGACCTTCACTTCGGTCTCTTGTGTCGACATTACGACCTGAGTGTAGTCGTGCGACGGGATGACCTTGTAGTGGAGTTCTTCGCCGCGGTCGTTGACGATATTGTCGATTGTCATTTTCCCGCCGTGGAAGATTGTGAACGACTTGAAAGGGTTGTAGTCGTCGGTGTCTTTCGTGCCCACTGTGAAACTGCCGGAGTTGCGCGAGGGGTGGAGCGACGTTCCGGTGAATCCCATCGGATAGCTCCACTGGCGGCTCATGAGCTTCACGGGGCTCCATGAGTCTGACGAGGTGAAGACATAGTCGACAGGCTGGTTTGTGCCGCTCATCTTAAGCGGTGCGATTATTCCGCGTCCGGCATTTCCGAAGTCGTACTGGAGCAGTTCACGCGTCGTTCCGGAGTTCATTCCGGCCTGGACATGGCTGTCGCCGATGAGAACTACCGACACCGGTTTCTTCTGCGAGTCGGCGAAAGCGCGGCGAAGCTTGTCCCATTTGGCTCCGTTGAAGATGACATGGTTCGACGACGAGCGGATGAAGTCGGGCACGGGAATGTCGATGTCGTCGCCCGGCTCGATGTCGAAGACGGGATTCTCTCGTATGTCCTGTTCCGAATCATCGGTGATTTCGTCTTCCTGAGAGGTAACGTCGCCTTCGGCATCTTCGTCGTCATCGTCTTCTTCAGGAGCGGTTGTCGCAGGCTGTGATGCCGCGGGTGGGGCCGCAGGCGTCGTCGTTGCGGCCGCGCCTGCCAGTATGGCTGCCAGCGACAGGGCTGCGAGGCTGAGTAGGGGCTTTTTCATTTGAGGAGGTTCTGGAGAGCGTTAAAGAGATAGGTGGCAAGCTCTTTGCCGCCTTTGTGGGTCAGATGGATATAGTCTTTGTTGGCGCGTCCGTCGGAGGCCCATGCCACAATAGCGCCGTCGCCGCCCATTGCGGCGCGGGTGTCCCAGAATAGGCAGTGGGCGCGGCGTGCGGCCTGCCGCTGGGCATCGACCATGAATTTGGCTGTCGACATCGATTTCACCTCGCCACCCTTCTTTTCGCCGCGGTCGCCGATGCCCATAAGCATTATGTCGGCGTTGGGATAACACTGGCGCACGTTGTTTATCACTTCGACGAGGTGGCTCATATAGACGTCGTAGTTCGTCTGCTTGGCTGTCAGCGCATTGATTCCGAACTCGAGGATGATGAGGTCGTAATCGGCCCATTTGGCCATCTGGCGGCAGAGGTTCTTGTCGACAGAGGCAAGGGCGATGCCGCTCTTTCCACGCGACGACAGACAGTCGACGCCGATTCCTCCGGCGCTTTCGAGCCACACGCCGAGTCCGGCGAGTTTCGGATCGGTGACTTTAATGTCGAATTCCGAGGTCGGCCCCTCGATTTCGATTGCCTGGACGTCGGGCGAGCCGGTGATTTTGTGCTCAGTCCAGTTGCCCGAGGTCTTGGTCATGACCGTTGTGTTGGCCGGAGATATGAAGAGAAAGCGCGAGCGGTCCCAGGTGTCGAGATGAGCGGGCTGTTTCACTCCGGCGTAGGTCGACAGTGCGTTCCCTTTCGGCATGAAATATTGCTCGGAAAGCGAGATATAGCGTTTGTCGCTCTTCTTGCCCTTGGGGAGGGCTGTCCAGCCGTCGCCCCCCTGACGGACCGAACGGCGGAATCCGGGAAAAGCCGAATACATCGACATATATCCGGTGCCTGTGCCGCCGTAGGCGCTCTGAAGCATCTCGCGGAGATCCTGAGTCATAATGTCGCCCTCGATATAGCTGTCGCCGACGACGGCGATACGGGCGCGGCGCGGGTCTGCGATAGCGCGGCGAAGATGATAGAGACCGACCGAGCCGTCGGTGTAGTCTTCGATGACGGTCTGGCCGTTGACCTGCGAGGGTTGTGGCTCGCCGATGATTGTGTCGGTGTAGAGCGGATTCCCCTGCGCGTCGAGATTCTTGGCTACGGCCTCGGCTTTAAGCAGCTCGGGGTCAACGGTCTCGCCTGTCGAGGCGCTGTCGGAGGGGAGCAGCGAGTCGGGCAGGATGTCGCGTATAAGGCTGAAATTTTTCACTCTGCCGCCTGTCCAGCGTTCGAGAGGCATGAACGATACGCCGGCAACTATGGCAATCGCGAGAAACACTGTCAGCACAATCTTGCCGGCCGGCCCGCGGTGATTCTTTTCGGGGTCTTCGGGGGGGTGGGGGGCAGATTCAGGCGCAGCCGTCTGCGCCGGCTTGTTCGAGACCTTTTCTGTCTCGTTTTCCTGTTCAATATTCTTCTTACTCATTGTAGTCTGTTGGCTTGTTGATAATCTCGCGCAGAGGCGTTATTTTCGCTTCAGTCTCTTCCCATTCCTGAGCGGCGACCGACTCGGCTGTTATTCCTCCGCCCCCGAAGATGTTGAAGTCCGACGAGCCGTCGGCGTTCTGACGCGCCATTGCGCATCGCAGGTTGACGTAGGCGTCGATGGCCCGCCCGCTCTGCACTCCTACAAATCCGGCATAGCATTTCCGTTCGTGTGATTCGAGCTCGGTTATGCGCCTGATGGCTTCGTCGCGCGGCGATCCGCCGACAGCTGCGGTAGGGGAGAGGGCCGTCAGAAACTCGCGGTAGTCGTCGACGCTGAGCTGTAGCCGCATTTCCGTAGCCCTGTGTTTGATATTGCCGAAAGGCACTTCACAAGTGCGCACACTGCACTTCACGTCGTTGGCCGCGAAGCGCGAGATGACATCGGCTATGTCGGCGACAACGAAGGTGTGTTCGTTGATATTCTTGCGGTCCCATTCCTGAGCGTCGGCGGGCAATGTGCCTGCAAGCGGCCTCATCAGCATTGTCGCGGGATCGTCGGCGGCGACTTTCAGCAGAAGCTCGGGCGTGGCTCCGAGCCAGAGTCCGGTCTCGCGGGTGAAGCAGAGATAGCGGAAGGTGTTGGAGAATCCGGCGAAGAGGTCGCGGGCGATGTCGACAACGCGCCGTGGCGAGCCGAGCACTTCCATGCGCGACAGCACAGTCTTCCCCTTGCGCCGTTTCAGACGTCTGATTTCGGTGTCGACATACGCGAGATATATCGTGCGGTCGGTCGAGAGTGTCTGGAGATGTTCACCGGACTCTTTCCCTGCTGCGGGATTTGCATCGGCATATTCGAGAAAGTTCTCGGGCGTCGCGAAGTCGCAGCTGACGGCGGCCGTATAGGCTTCGTCGTTATTGAAGAAGTTGATGAAGAACGAGTCGGTTCCGGCGGCAGACTGCTCGCGCGGTTTCCAGACGCCGGCGTCGTCGTTGTCGGGTCGGGCTGCGAAAAATCGGGCTTCCCGGTCGTCGGGGAGCGCGAAAATGGCGAATGGTATGTTGCGGGCAATCGCAGCCTCGGCCGCGCGTGCCTGAATTTCGGTCATCTTAATCATCGGCAATCTCGGCCATCAGCTCAAAAGGTGAGGCCGATGTAATTTTCACGTTATAAAACTCGCCGCGTTTCAGCTCGCGGCCATCGGGCAGGGCTATCATGACCTCCGGATCGACTTCGGGGGAATCCCATTGCGTCCGTCCGACCATGAACTCGCCTTCGCGGCGGTCGACTATGACCCGAAGCGTTTGCCCGACCTTTGTCTGCTGAATTTCGTCGCTGATCTCTTCCTGAAGGGCCATCAGCCTGTCGAGACGGCGCTGTTTCTCTTCCTGAGGGATGTCGTCGGCGAAGTTGCGGGCTGCAAAGGTGTCCTCTTCCTCACAATATGCGAACGCGCCCATGCGTTCGAATCTCTGTTCTCTGACGAAGTCGATAAGTTCATCGAACTCGCGGGGGCCTTCGCCGGGAAATCCGACCATGAGGGTTGTGCGGATATGCAGTCCGGGCACACGGCGGCGCATTTCGGCCAGCAGCTCGCGCGTGGCCTTCGCGTCGATATGACGCCGCATATTCGTCAATACCGGGTCGGCGATATGCTGAAGGGCGATGTCGATATATTTGCAGACATTGGGGCGCCGGGCCATAACGTCGAGCAGATCCATCGGGAAGCCGGCCGGATAGGCATAGTGAAGGCGGATCCAGTCAACGCCGGGGATGTCGGCAATAGCGTCGACGAGCGCTGCCAGCGGCGAAAGCTGTCTCGGGGCCACAGGGCCGAGATCGGCGCCGTAGCCGCTGAGATCCTGAGCAATGACATTGAATTCCCTGACGCCCCGGCTGACAAGCATCCTGACTTCGTCGAGAATCTCGTCGCGACTCCGCGAGCGGTAGCGCCCGGTTATAAGCGGTATGGCGCAGAATGCGCAGAAGCGGTTGCAGCCTTCGGCGATTTTCAGATAGGCATGGTGAGACGGCGTTGTTATTACGCGGTCATAGGGAGCCGTGGCGGGGCTGCGGCGCGCAAGGTCAGCGACGAGGCGGCTCCAGTCGGTTTTTCCGTACCAGGCGGTCACTTCCGGAATCTCTGCGGGCAGCTCGCTGCGATAGCGCTCGCTAAGGCAGCCCATGACGCGCACTTCGCCGACTTTGCCGTTTTTCAGGCGTTCACACCAGGCCAGTATCTCGTTGACCGACTCTTCTTTGGCGTCGCCGATAAATCCGCAGGTGTTTATGACGACGATGCCGTCGGGGCCGAGGTCGTCTTCAGAAGGCTCGACGACGACGCTGTAGCCGACATCTTCGAGACGACGCATCAGAACCTCGCTGTCGACGAGGTTCTTGCTGCATCCCATGGTGATAACACCGACTCGCTTGGCGGTCTTCGACATCGTTGCGCGGCGGTCAGTTTTTGCCTCCGAAGAGTGATTCTACAAATTCGCGTTTGTGGAAAACCTGAAGGTCGTTGATGCCCTCGCCGAGCCCGATATATTTCACCGGAATGCGGAATTTGTGGCTTATTCCGATGACAACTCCACCTTTGGCGGTTCCGTCGAGTTTGGTGACAGCCAGCGAGGTGACGTCGGTCGCGGCCGTGAACTGGCGCGCCTGTTCGAAAGCGTTCTGTCCGGTCGAGCCGTCGAGCACGAGCAAAACGTCGTTCGGAGCTGTCGCGACGACCTTCTTCATTGTGTTGCGAATCTTTGTCAGCTCGTCCATGAGACCTTTCTTGTTGTGGAGACGTCCGGCGGTGTCGATGATGACGACGTCGGCTCCCTGAGCCTTGGCGCTCTGAAGGGTATCGAAAGCCACGGCGGCGGGGTCAGAGCCGATTTTCTGCTTCACAACGGGGACTCCGGCGCGTTCGCCCCACACGTCGAGCTGCTCGATGGCAGCGGCGCGGAAGGTGTCGGCGGCGCCGAGAACGACTTTGTTGCCGGCTTTCTTGAACTGGGCGGCGAGCTTGCCTATTGTAGTCGTCTTGCCGACACCGTTTACGCCTACGACCATAATGACAAACGGACGCGGCATGTCGGGCGGCAGAACGAAGTCGTCGAATGTCTGCTCGCTGTCGTCGCCGGCAAGCATCTGGGCGACCTCGTCGGCGATAAGATTATTGAGTTCGGTGGTCCCGACATATTTGTCGCGCTTGACGCGGGCCTGAAGTCGGTCGATGATCTCGAGCGAGGTGTCGACACCGACGTCGCTGGTGATAAAAACATCCTCGAGGTTGTCGAGGACTTCGTCGTCGACTTTGCTCTTGCCTGCAATGGCGCGCGTTATCTTGCTGAAAACGCCCGTTTTAGTCCTTTCAAGACCTTTATCGAGCGTCTCCTTCTTTTCTTTGGAGAAAAATTTGCTGAAAAAGCCCATACGATCGCTTTTTAATTCGGACTGCAAAGGTAGCGTTTTTTTCGGAATCCGACAACCCCGCAATAGCGGCGGTCACCTTAAGGACTTTAAGGACTTTAAGGTCTTTAAAGCCGGTTGCCGGAGTGCTTTTTTTGCAGGTTTTTAGATTTTTTTGCTACCTTTGACGGCGAAGCGCTCCGGCGCTTGGATGCTGAATTCTTTAATAAACCTATAAATACCATTAAATCACATGTTTAAAAATCAACCGGCGGGACTGATTCCCGCGGCATTGAGCAACATGGGCGAGCGGTTCGGATATTATATCATGAACGCCGTGCTGGTGCTCTTCCTGTGTTCGAAGTTCGGGTTAAAAGAAGAAACAAGTGCCATCATTTATTCCTGTTTCTATGCCGGAATCTATGTTCTCAGCCTCGTCGGCGGTCTTATCGCCGACAAGACCCGCAATTATAAGGGCACTATCATCACCGGCCTTTTCATTATGACCGCCGGCTACATCCTACTCTCGTTCCCCATTTTCGCCACTGCCGAGAATCAGGTGTGGCTGCTGTCGCTGACCTGCGGCGCCCTTTTCCTCATCGCCTTCGGCAACGGTCTGTTCAAAGGTAACCTTCAGGCTATCGTCGGCCAGCTCTACGACAATCCCCGCTATGCCGCCCAGCGCGATTCAGGATTCCAGATTTTCTATGTGTTCATCAATATCGGCGGCCTTATAGCTCCGTTTGTGGCTCCGATGCTCAGAAGCTGGTGGCTCGGCGAAAACGGCCTGATTTATAATGCGTCTCTTCCGGCTCTCTGCCATGAATATCTGAGCGTGGCCGACAGCATGAACACCCAGAATCTCAACAACCTCTACGCTCTCATCACCGAGGTCGGCGGCAATGCGTCGGCAAATATCTCGGAGTTCTGCACACGCTACCTCGACGTGTTCAACACCGGCATCCACTATTCATTTATTGCCTCGGTAGCAGCAATGCTCGTCTCGCTTCTTATATTCATCTTCACTAAGAAGCAGCTTCCCTCTCCCGCCCGCAAAGAGAAAGAAGAGACTGTCAACTATACGGCCGAAGAGAAAAAACAGATGGCCACGGAAATCAAGCAGCGTATGTATGCTCTTTTCGCAGTGCTCGGCATCGCTATCTTCTTCTGGTTCTCATTCCATCAGAACGGAACATCGCTCTCGCTGTTTGCCCGCGACTTCGTCAAGACCGACTCTGTCCAGCCTGAGATATGGCAGGCCCTCAATCCTTTCTATGTTATTGTGCTGACGCCGCTCGTGATGTGGATTTTCTCGGCTCTCTCGCGCCGCGGAAAAGAGATCTCGACTCCGCGCAAAATCGCCATCGGCATGGGTCTCGCCGGCCTTGCCTACCTGTTCCTGACAATCTTCTCGTCCATTCAGGGCTATCCTTCGGCCGAAGAATTCAAATCGCTCGCTCCTTCGGTGGCAGAGGCGATGAAGACAGGCCCCTGGGTGCTGTTCGTGCTCTATTTCTTCCTGACTGTCGCCGAACTTTTCATATCGCCGCTCGGACTTTCGTTTGTGTCGAAAGTCGCTCCGAAACATCTTCAGGGTCTTTGCCAGGGTCTCTGGCTTGGCGCCACTGCTGTCGGCAACCTGCTTCTCTGGGTCGGCCCGCTGATCTACAACGCCTGCCCGATATGGGTTGCCTGGACGGTATTCCTGAGCGTATGCGTTGTTTCCATGGGCGTTATGTTCGCCATGGTCAACTGGCTCGAGAGAGTTACCCGATAACTGTTTACGGCCCGTCAGGGCGCACTGAATATAAAATCCACCTCCCGCGAGGTGGATTTTTATATTCAGTCATTTTACTTTTTTTATAGGAATTCCGAAAAAATGTGTAATTTTGCCGTGACATAAAACCTGACATAAACTCTAAAAAACATTTTAATTGACTCACGCCCGACCTGTAATGGTTAATAAAACTCGCGACAAGCTCATTGAAGTGGCTCGGCAACTCTTTGTCCACAAGGGCATTGAGAACACCACTATGAACGATATCGCGAATGCATCCGACAAGGGCCGGCGCACGATCTACACCTATTTCAAGAACAAACGCGAGATCTACAACGCCGTTGTCGACCGCGAGAGCGAACATCTCGTGGCCCGCTTGCGCCGCGTTGTCGAATCGCCGCTACCACCTGCCGAAAAGCTACGAACCTACCTCGAGACACGCTTCGACATCGTCAAGGATGCCGTAGGCCGCCCCGGTGGCTCGTTCAAGTCGTATCTCACCCTCGATTTCCGTCGCGTCGACCGCATACGCCGTCAGGCCATCTCGAAAGAGGCAGCTCTCTTCGAGAAGCTTATGGCCGAAGGCATAGCCGCCGGAGCGTTCCGCTCCGACGTCACTACCGCGACCCTCGTCGAAGCGGTAATATTCCAGGGTGTCGACTACAGCTATCTGCGCGACAACTTCTCCGACATTAAAACCGACCCTTCGGATATGCGGCAGAAGGTGGTGGATTTCATGATGAAGGCCATCGTCGTCACCGACGTCTGAGGGAGTCAATTATGTATAACCATCAACTCCAACCAACAATGAAACTTCTCGAAGGAAAGACTGCTCTGATAACCGGCGCCGCGCGTGGTATCGGCAAAGCCCTTGCACTGCGTTTCGCCGCAGAAGGCGCCAACATCGCATTCACCGACCTCGCTATCGACGAAAACGGCAAGAAGACCGAAGAAGAAATAGCTGCTCTCGGTGTCAAAGTCAAAGGATACGCCTCCAACGCCGCAGATTTCGCCCAGACTGAAACCGTAGTCAAAGAGGTTGTCGCCGATTTCGGCCGTATCGACATTCTTGTCAACAACGCCGGAATAACCCGCGACGGACTGATGCTCAGAATGACCGAAGCCCAGTGGGACTCAGTCATCAGCGTGAACCTCAAGAGCGCTTTCAACTTTATCCACGCCGTTCTGCCCGTCATGATGCGCCAGCGCGGCGGCTCTATCATCAACATGGCTTCGGTAGTAGGCGTCCACGGCAATGCCGGACAGTCGAACTACGCTGCCTCGAAGGCCGGCCTTATCGCCCTGGCCAAGAGCATCGCTCAGGAGGTCGGCTCGCGTGGAATCCGCGCCAATGCCATCGCACCCGGCTTTATCGAGACGGCTATGACAGCCGCTCTGCCCGACGACATCCGTGCCGAATGGGTTAAGAAAATTCCTCTGCGCCGCGGCGGTCAGGTCGACGACATCGCCAATGTCGCCACCTTCCTCGCCAGCGATATGTCGAGCTATGTGACCGGTCAGGTCATTCAGGTCGACGGCGGCATGAATATGTAAATGTCCCTATCTGACAGCGCATAACCAAACTTATATATATTCCCAAATTTTTATATCCCTGAACGACCGGTGGAGCTGTGAAGCTGTGCCGGCCATTTTTTTGTTCCATCGGATAGATTTTTGTAACTTTGCGGTTGTTATGAATTTAAAGCCCCTGATGTCGGGGCAGAATTAAACGATATGCTAAGATACAACACCCAGCTGCGCCGGCTTGTGCTCCCGGAATACGGACGCAACATACAACAGATGGTCGATCATTGCCTGACTATTGAAGACCGCGCCGAACGAACCCGTTGCGCCTATTCTATCGTGAATGCCATGGGTGCCTTATATCCGGCCCTGCGCGACAACGAACAGTCGCGCCATAAGCTCTGGGATCATCTCAATATAATGAGCGATTTCAGCCTCGATATCGACTGGCCATGTGAGGTTATCGGGCGCGAAAGCCTCAATATGCGTCCCGACAAGGTTGTATATCCCCAGTCGCTCATCCACCGCCGCCATTACGGCCGCAATATCGAGATGATGATTCAGAGAGCTGCCGCCATGGAACCGGGCGAAGAGCGCGACGCTCTGGCCATGATGCTTGCCAACCAGATGAAGAAGCTTCTTCTTATGGTCAATAAAGACGGAGTCGACGACGAACGCATATTCCGCGATCTGGCCGAATACAGCCATGGCGAGCTGCGCTACGACGCGGCCGAGCATCCGCTTCATCAGTTTCAGATCGTAGCGCCTCCGGCTCAGGGCAAAAAGAAAAAGAAGAAATGATAACTCGCGGAATGCTGACGCCTGCCGGTGAGTTCAACAAACCCCACGGCATAAAAGGCGAGATTTCGGCTTCGTTCGACCCGCGTGTCGATGTCGACGCTCTCAAATGTGTGGTCGCCGAGGTCAACGGTCTTTTCGTGCCTTTTTTCATCGACGCTGTCCGCTCGCGCGGGGCTGACGCCGTACTGCTCACCATCGATGGCATCACCGACGAAAACGAGGCGAAGCTGCTCTCGAGGAAGCCTCTGTATCTGCTCAATGGCGACGCGGCTCTTGCCGCTGACGACGAAGACGACGGTTTCTATGCCGAAGACCTTGTCGGTTTCAGCGCACTTGACGAAGATGGCGCCGTTATCGGAAAAATAGCCGGTGTCGACTCGACAACCGCAAACGTGCTTTTCGTCATCGACCGTCCCGACGGCAGCGAGGCTCTCGTGCCTGTCGCCGATGAGTTTATAGACGGGATTGATCCTGAAAGTGCCACAATCACCCTCCGTTTGCCCGACGGACTTTTATAATACATAGCATTATGGGTTACGACGAACAATCATCAATAAACTACATACGCCACTCGACCGGCGATCTTCTGGCTGCCTACGACGACGACCAGATTCTGAACATAATCGATATGGTGTGGGACTGGCAGGATGCCAACGGATTTCTTGACATTGACGCCGGCGCCGACGCACCCGAGATAAATGTGGCGGATGTTGTCGCATATTGCCGCCGCATGCTCGGCCGCGACAGCGGAAACCGCGTGGCTCCCGAACATATCGAGCCTATTGTGGTTGCCGAACTCGAATTCGAAGACTCAATAGACGAATTCTGATGAAGGTGCTACGACTTTTTCTTATCGTGCTCGCGGCCATTGTTCCGTTCGTAAGCCGGGCCGCCGATCCCGATCCCTGGGAGAACTACGACGAGGCCATGTTCATGGACATGGATCTCGACGCCAATATTGCCTCTCCGGCATTGTCGTCCGACAAGGAGCGGCGTGCCGTCAGACGGTATATCGGAGAGCTTGGGAAACGTGTGGCCGAGAAAGGGTATATTGTAGAGACCGACCGCGACGACGAGGTGATGGTGGTGACGATTCCTCTCGAGAAACTTTTTCTGCCTAACGACACTCTTCTGCGCGCCGGATTCGAGAAAACGCTGCGTCCGCTGATCGGATTCCTGAAAGACCCCGGAATGTTCAAGGTCGTCTATGCCGTCCACAGCGACAACACCGGCAGCGAGAACTACAACTACGACCTGTCGAACGAGCGCGTTGCGTCGATCTACGACTGGCTTCTCGACAATATCAGCGAGGATCTGATTGTTATTCCGTTCGCTATGGGCGACACCGACCCTATAGAATCGAACATGACCCGCGACGGACGCCGTCAGAACCGCCGCCTCGAAATTTTCTTCGTTCCCGGGCCCGAACTGATTCTGCGCGCCCGCAAGGGAAAGATCTGAACTTAGTTTTCGTCGTCGAGATCGTCGATGTCGTCAATGTCGTCGAACGGCAATACGTTGCGGCGCCCCTGACGTATGCGCCTGTCACGCCAGCATTTACGGCATACGGCAATATAGCGGTCGTCGCCTCCGATCTCGACCTGCGCGCCTTCTTCGACGAAATCGCCGTTGGCGTCGATTCGCGCGTTTATTATTGTCTTGCGTCCGCAGGTGCATGTCGATTTAATTTCGTCGATTGTGTCGGCGATCTCGAACAGGCGGCGCGATCCTTCGAACAGGCGGCTTTTGAAGTCGGTGCGGAGTCCGTAACAGACGACGTTCGAACCGAACTCGTCGACAACGCGGGCCAGCTGGTCGACCTGCTGCTCGGTGAGGAACTGAGCTTCGTCGACGAGAAACCATTCCACCATAGCTCCCATGTCGTTGCAGATGTCGCGGGCAAGCTGATAGAGATTTGTGTCGTGGTATATCCATCGGCATTCGCGCTCGATGCCGATGCGCGAGCGGATGACACTTCGCCCTTCGCGGGTGTCGATTACGGGTTTGAGGCAGGCGTAGGTCAGTCCGCGTTCCTCGAAATTATAGGCTGTTGTCAGCAGCAAGGCGGTCTTAGCCGAGCCCATTGTGCCGTATCGGAAATAGAGTTTGCCAAGTCGGTTCATAGCGACAAAGTTACTAAAAAATCGGGCTGCCGCGGCAATGATACCTCACGAAGCAAAAAAAATTATTCGTCATCACGACGAATAATCTTCTTACCTTAAATCTAATACCATGAAAAACTGATGCAAAGATACGGCCATTTTTGAGATTGTCAATAGCTTGAAACCATAATTAATAAATTTTATATCTTGTTTACAGTTTAAGTGGCGATATAAGAAAAGCGTCGAAGATAGATCTTCGACGCTCAGTGTGGCGGGAGCAGGACTCGAACCTGCGACCTTTGGGTTATGAGCCCAACGAGCTACCACTGCTCCACCCCGCGATGTTTTTGTGAGTGCAAAGGTAGCGCTTTTCCGGCTTCTGTCAATAGTTTTCAGCGTTAAAAAATGTCAATCGTCGAATTGTCAGTGCGTTCTGCGACGCACATTTTCTCTTTTTTTGCCGTGAAGTGCTTTTTTAGTAACTTTGCGCTCTATGTTGAAATATCTGAAGCATCTTTTTCAGCTCATATTGTCGCCCGGTCACGGGTGGGAGGATATCTCCGCATCGCGCATCGACAGCCGTGCTCTGGCGTCGGCGGGATTTTATCCGCTGACGGCCCTGACGGCGTTGACGGAGTTCGTTGCGCGCTTCTATCATGATTCGTTGACTGTCAGCCAGCTGCTGATGAATGCCATAACGACCTTCGTTATGTTTTTCATCGGATATTTCATTTCGACATTCGCGATCAGCTTTTTCATGGCAGGAGTGACCGACGGAGATGTCTCAGAGCAGAGAAATCACACTTTTGTGCTCTACGTGCTCGGCCTTCTCGAGCTGCTGATGATAGTCCAGAACTGTGTGCCTGTGCCGATGGCGATCATATTCTTTTTGCCGGTCTATGTTGTTATAATAATGTGGAAGGCATCGCGCTATCTTCGGATTGCTCCAGGCATGACGGGGCGTTTTGTGGCGGGAACTGTTGCCGGAGTGCTGGCGCCTCCTTACCTGCTGATGCTTTTGATGAATATTGTTCTCCCTTCTTAAAAACATGAATCTTAAGGAAATAAACATAAAAAACCGGCGCGCGACCTTCGATTACGCCATAGGCGATACTTTCACGGCGGGTATTGTGTTGACCGGCACAGAGATAAAGGCGCTGCGGATGGGAAAGGCTTCGCTGGCCGATACCTACGTGGTCATGATTAACGGCGAGGCGTGGGTCAAGAATATGTATATCGCCGAGTATTTCTACGGCACCTACAACAACCATGAGGCGCGCCGTGACCGCAAGCTGCTTCTGACCCGAAAGGAGCTCGCTAAGCTCGAGAAGGCGTCGAAAGATGTCGGGTTCACCGTTGTTCCGCTTCGGCTTTTCATAAATGACCGCGGTCTGGCGAAAGTTGTCATCGGAATCGCGCGCGGTAAAAAGGAATACGACAAGCGCCAGAGTATCAAGGAACGCGACGACAAACGGTCGATAGCCCGCGCTTTCCAAAAATAACAGTTATGAAGACAACAGGCCGGACTTTTCTCTGCGTTATCCTTATCGCTTTCATTTTCGCCGGATGCAACTCTGCTTCGAAGCGGGCCGAAGTATTCTCCGACGACGTTTATGCGCCGCGCTATGCCGGTGGCTTTGCGGTCAAGGGTGCGCCCGGACATCAGTCGACCGTAATTGAGGTCGGCCGTGCATGGCAGACCGACGACAGTGTGGCTCCGGCCGAAGCACCGGCGTTGTTTGTCCTTCGTGGCGACGAGGAAGTGCCTGCCGGATTCGAGGGGCAGGTGCTTCGCGGCGATGCCCGCAGAATCGTTGCGATGTCGACAACCCATGTCGCCATGCTCGACGTTCTCGGGGCAGCCGACCGCATTGTCGGACTATCGGGAAAAGACTTTGTCTCGGCCCCGTCAGTCCGCGCCCGCCTCGACAGCATAGCCGAAATCGGTTATGAGGGGAATATCGACTATGAACGTTTGGTCGGCGCCGATCCCGATCTCGTGCTGCTCTTCAGTGTCAACGGCGCCAGCGCGATGGAACCGAAGCTGAAGGAGCTCGGCATACCTTATCTTTATATAGGTGATTATTGTGAGGAATCGCCGCTCGGAAAAGCCGAATGGCTTATGGCTCTGGCCGAAGTGTGCGGTCTGCGTGACAAAGGCCGTTCGGTTTTCGATTCAATCCCGGCCCGCTACGAGGCAGTCAGAAAGAGAGCCGAAAAAGTGGCAACCCGTCCGAAGGCAATGTTTAACGCCCCGTATCGCGACACATGGTTCATGCCCTATAATTCCAGTTATGCCCTGCGGCTCGTGCGCGACGCCGGCGGTCAGGCTGTCTATAGCGACAACAACACCCGGCGCGCCGTTCCGGTGACGATGGAGCAGGCTTATCTGCTGACCGACAAGGCCGACGTGTGGCTTGTCTCGGGAACCTACCGCACTCTTCGGGAACTCTGCGGTGACTTGCCGCGTTTCGCCGACACGCGCCCCGTTGTCTCGGGACGTGTGTTCAACTGTACGCTCCGAAGCATCGCCGGAGGCGGCAATGACTATTGGGAGTCGGGCATCGTCAACCCCGATCTCGTGTTGCGCGATCTAATGAAAATATTCCATCCCGAGCTTGTCAGCGAGCCTTTCGTCTACTACGAAAATCTGCGATGAGACGTCCGAAAGCACTGATTTTCATTATCCTCGGGGCAGTGACGCTGCTCTTTCTCGCTTTTGACATGACGGTCGGAGGGGCGTCTGTTCCTCTGAGCGATGTTTTGGCGGCGCTCACCGGTGGAGAGGTGTCGAAAACGACGGCCCGCATAGTTGTCGACATTCGACTCGTGAAAGCAGTTGTGGCTCTTCTTGCGGGGGCCGCGCTCGGTGTCAGCGGACTCGAGATGCAGACTCTGTTCCGCAATCCGCTGGCCGGCCCGTATGTTCTCGGCATAAGCTCAGGCGCCAGCCTCGGCGTCGCTCTCTTCATGCTCGGCGCACCTCTTCTGGGCCTTTCGGGCGCATTCTCGTCGCTCGGCGTAGCGGGCGCAGCCTGGGTAGGAGCCGCTGCCGTTCTCTTCGCCATCGCCATAGTGGGGCGTCGCGTAAGAGACATTATGGTGATTCTCATTCTCGGAATGATGTTTTCGTCGGGTGTCGGAGCTGTGGTTCAGATTCTGCAATATCTTTCGAGTGAAGACTCTCTGAAACGGTTTGTCGTTTGGACAATGGGATCTCTCGGCGATGTCACCTCGGCCCAGCTCTGGCTTCTCGCTCCGGCTGTCGTTCTCGGTCTGGTGCTCGGTGTGGCCGCCGTCAAGCCGCTGAACCTGCTGCTTTTCGGCGAGGAATATGCCATCACCATGGGACTCAGCACGCGCCGCACACGCGCGTTGCTTTTCTGTTCGACAACCCTGCTGGCCGGAACCGTCACCGCTTTCTGCGGCCCGATCGGATTCATAGGGCTGGCAATACCTCACGTGGCCAGGCTGCTGTTCGGAACCTCCGACCATCGTGTCCTTCTTCCGGCAACAGCTCTCACCGGCGCTGCTGCTCTTATCGGCTGCGACGTCATATCGAAACTTTTTATATTGCCTGTCAACGCTATAACGGCTCTGCTCGGAATCCCGGTGGTCGTGTGGATTGTATGGCGCAATAAATCGACGGCATGATAGAACTGAAAGACTTCGGAATAGGATTCGGCGACCGCACGCTTCTGAAAGATGTCGACGCACGGTTCAACGCAGCCACACTGACAGCACTCATAGGCCGCAACGGCACCGGCAAATCGACTCTTTTGCGCGCTGTCGCAGGGCTGAATCGCAATTACAGCGGGAAAATCTTTATCGGGGGCACTGACTTATCCACTGCCGCGCCCCTGAAGCTTTCGCGCCTGATGGCTATGGTCAGCACGCGGCGTCCGCGCATTCCGAATATGACTTGCCGTGCTGCCGTCGAGACTGGGCGCGCGCCCTATACCGGCTGGACAGGCAGTCTCTCTGCGGCTGATCGTGCTATTGTCGACGAGGCCATGGAGGCTACCTCGACGGCCGGTTTTGCCGACCGTCCTCTCGACAGCCTCAGCGACGGCGAGTGTCAGCGTGTCATGATAGCGCGCGCTGTCGCTCAGGATACCCCGGTCATACTTCTCGACGAGCCGACATCGTTTCTCGATCTCCCGGGCCGGTATGAGCTTTGTGACCTGCTTGCCGGTTTGGCTCACGCCGGGAACAAGACCATAGTCTTCTCGACCCACGAGCTCGACATCGCCCTCGACCGGGCCGATTCGATAGTTCTTATCGATCCGCCCGGATTGCTGACAATGACCCCCGGCGAGATTGTGGCGTCGGGCGCTGTCGAGCGACTGTTCAACATTAAAATGACTACGCGATGAAACTCATGGGAAGCGGTGAGACAGCTGCCGAAGTCGAATTCCTGAGAGCCGATGCCGACGCCCGTGAATATATTGCGTCGTATCGGAACGCCGATGCATGTATGCGCGCCTGTCGGGCGTGTCCGAACTTCGGCAAGACATGGATATGCCCGCCGTTCGACTATGATCCGCTCGACCGGTTGCGCGGATTCGGCCGGGTCACCTTCTACGGGGCGGTGATACGGCCCGTCTGCCGCGACATTGCCGTCGAGCGCAGTCTCGAAGTGATGCTTCCGGCGCGCATGGAGCTTGAGAGCCGGCTGCTCGAAGCAAGGAGCCGACTGGGCGGAACAGTGCTCGCTTTCGGCGGTCGTTGCTCTCATTGTCAGCAGGGATGCACGCGCCCGGCCGGCCTTCCGTGTCGCCATCCCGACAAGGCGGCTCCCTCGCTTGAGTCATACGGCTTCGATGTGGTCGCCACAGCCTCGCGCTATCTCGGGATAGATCTCATCTGGAGCGGCGACGGACGCATTGCCGAACGCCTGAGTCTTGTAGGGGCTCACTTCTATTAAAATACCTATTTTTAGTGATTTTTCGCCATAGCAGTTTTTAGTAATTTTGCAGCGTGAAGCTTGCAATGTTACTTTTGACTTTCCTTACAGGGCTGGCGGTATTTGCCGAAGAGCCCGACACCTTGTCGCGTAGGCTCGAGGAAGTATCGGTCACGGCCATCAAGAGCACCGGCGCCGGTATGGCCGCGCGCGGCGCCGTGGCCGCCACGGTAGTGTCGGGCAAGGAAATCGAGCGACTCGGTATTGTCACGATGAAGAATGTCAGCGAAGTAGCGCCTAACTTCTACATCCCCGACTATGGCACGCGAATGACGTCGAGCATATATGTGCGCGGTATCGGTGCCCGCATCGACCAGCCCGTGGTAGGGCTGAATGTCGACAATGTGCCTTTCCTCAACAAAGACAACTACGACTTCGATCTTGTCGACATAGAGCGTGTCGAAGTGCTGCGCGGCCCCCAGTCGACGCTCTACGGGCGGAACACAATGGGGGGAGTGGTCAATATAACGACCCTGTCGCCGCTCCGCTACAGAGGATTCCGTTTCATGGCTGAAGCCGGAACCGGAACGCTTCTGCGCGCGTCGGCCTCGGCATATTTCGGGGTGAGCAGCCGCGTTGCGATGGCTGTCAGCGCGAATGTCAACTATCTGGGCGGATATTTCACCAATGAATATTCCGGTGCAAAGGCCGACCGCGAAGAGGGCGGGGCGGTGCGCTGGAAAACATCGTGGCGCCCGTCTTCGGCTGTCACGGTCGAGAATACGGCCTCGCTGTCGCTGAGCCGTCAGCACGGCTACCCCTACGAAAGCGTAGCCACGGGGCGCATAGCCTATAACGACACCTGCTTCTATCGCCGCACAGGTATTTCCGACGGCCTGACGGTCAACTGGCGCCACAGCGCTTTCACTTTCTCGTCGATAACCTCTTTCCAGTATATCGACGACAATATGACTCTCGATCAGGATTTTCTGCCCGACAGCTACTTCACTCTGACTCAGAAACGACGTGAATGGGCCTTTACACAGGACTTTGTGGCCAAAGGGCGCTCCGGGCGCTACAGCTGGCTCGCAGGGGTGTTCGGGTTCTATAAGCGAAGCCGGATGGAGGCGCCTGTGACATTCAGGGAAGACGGCATCGAGCGTCTTATTGTCGAACATCGCAATGAGGTCAATCCCGTCTATCCGATTTCGTGGGACGAGCCATCTTTCCGTCTCGACAGCCGCTTCACAGCACCGACGGGCGGAGTGGCCGTTTATCACCGCAGCGCCGTCGACGTCGGAGACTGGACTTTCGCGGCCGATCTGCGTCTCGACTATGAAACTACGACTCTCGACTACAACTCATGGTGTCGCTCGGCTTATACGATATGGGATCTGTCGGGAGCGGGCGAGCCGGTTGTCTTCGACCGTGTCGGCCTCGTGATTGACAATCCCGGAAGTCTCAGCAAAAGTTTTACCCAACTGCTGCCTAAACTGACTGTGCAATACCGTCTCCCGACGCCCGGTTCAGAAATTTTTGCTTCTTTTTCGAAAGGTTATAAGGCCGGCGGATACAATACACAGATGTTCAGTGACGTTCTACAACAAAAGGTAATGGAAACAATGGGACTGTCCGCCAAATACGACGTCAGCACGATTATCAGCTACGCTCCCGAAAAGAGCTGGAACTATGAGATCGGTTGCCGTCTGTCGACAGCCGACAGGAAACTGTCGGGCGAGATGGCCCTGTTTTATATCGACTGCCGCGACCAGCAGCTGACGATGTTTCCCGAAGGTACCACAACGGGGCGCATCATGGCCAACGCCGGCAAGACGCGCAGCGTCGGCGCCGAGATTTCGGGCCGCTGGCGTCCGGCTTCGCAGTGGATGATCCGCGCATCCTACGGCTTCACTTCGGCCGAATTTGTCGACTTCGACAATGGCCGCGAGGACTATGCCGGCCGGCGGGTGCCCTATGTGCCTCAGAACACATTCTTCGCCGGAGTTTCGTGGAACAGGCCGCTTTCGCGTTCGCTGTCTGTCGAGATCAATGTCGGGCTACGCGGCGTCGGAAGCATATACTGGGACGAGGCCAACCGCTACCGCCAGCCTTTCTACGCGCTGCTCGACGCCTCGGCCGCTGTCAGCGGCCGCCGCTGGAGTGTCACTCTGGGAGGCGACAACCTGACGGCGACGCGCTATGCCACCTTCAGCTACGAATCGATCGGCAACCGATTTGTCCAGCGCGGAAAACCAGCCCGCGGAACTGTCACTTTCCGCTATGAAATATCAACCTTCTGAATCATATAACAACAAAATCTCAATAAGAATGAAAGTCAAGTATTTTATTCCGATGGCAGTTCTGGCGATGAGCCTTTCGTCATGCCTCGACAACGACAACGACAACGAACCTTCGTCGACACAGTCGTGGACCTACGGCGACTGCTTCAATGTAGTGACAACGACAAACGAGCAGGGCTACAAAATCACCAAGGAGCCGCGATATAATTTCGCGCTCAGCATCAAAGGTGCCGAAGCGAAAATGAAAATCAGCATGTCGAATATCCGTCTCGGCGACGACATCGCCCTGTCGTCGTTCGACCTGCCCGCGCTGACAGCTACCCAGGAGGCTGTCGACAAGCCCATCACTATTGTCGCCCGCGATGTCGTTCCCGAGAATCAGGCTGCATCGGGGGTTATTTTCGACAATATCGAAGTCCAGATTCTGAACCGCGTCATCCAGAACGGAATGTCGGGCCAGTGGACCGCATCATACGTTTATAAGATCCGCTTCTCGGTCAACGGAAAATATAATGTCACGGTCTTCCCGCTCACTACTCTGCTCTACGGCACAACAACCTCGACACCTGTCGATGGCGGTCAGCCGTATATGTCGACCGACACCCGATATGCGATCGTCATGGACCTGACCGATACCGCCAATCCGGTTGCCAACCTCGACATTACCGGCGCCAAGTTCCTCGCAGCGATGCCCGCGCTCGACATGACCTTCCCGAAGATTCCCGTCAGCTTTGTTGGCAATGCCCTGCAGCTCACGGCCGCAAATCTCATCCCCCAGATCAAGACCGGCTCGACCGTCACTCCTTATCCGAATTTCCCGATCTCCGATCTTAATCTCGGTGTGACACCTGTCAGCGGCGGCAGTCTCAACTTCAACTGTGTCGCCAACACCCACGGAACTTTCACTGTCAACTCCGTGCTCGCCCCTCTGAGTCCTTCGACACCGAAGACCGACAACTGACGCTTCAGCGTTAACAAATTTTCACGCCGGGACGCTCCCAAGGGTCAAGCTGACCCTGCGGGCGTCCCGGTTGCTTTGTTTTGTCGCCGATTTTATCTAAATTTGAACCACGAAACTAACCGAGCAGGCCGACAGCTTCAGTTATTATTCCGCCAACGGAGTGTAATTGGTTGTTTGTCAGCTGATTTAACTATGTGCTTTAACCGGCCGGAGAATAGTATACATAACCCGCGTAAAATGCTGGCAGCGCTTGTCGGCGTCATGATTTTGGCGCTGGCTGTCCCTGTTAACATTTTTTCGGTTAATCCGATGAAGCCGGTCAGACCTCAGCGCCGCACAAACCCCGAATGGCCTGATACAATCGCCTTGTCGCAGCCTGTCGGCCCCGGTGCGGAAGTTGTCGGCTCGACGCTGACAGTCAGCGGTGACAGCGTCAGCATAGTGCCTGCCGACACAATTGCCGTAATCGTTCCTCCCGAGCTCGACCGCACTATGGCAGCCGACACCGGATTCGTGTTTAATCCGAATCCGACTCGGGCTGTGTGGATGTCGGTCCTTTTTCCGGGCCTCGGGCAGATCTATAACCGCAGTTTCTGGAAACTTCCGATCATTATCGGCGGATTTATGGGGCTCGGATATGCCACTTCGTGGAACAACGGTATGTTGCGCGACTATACGCGCGCCTATTCCGACATCATGGACTCTGATCCGTCGACGAAAAGCTATATGGATTTCTTTCCGCCGACCACACAGGAAAGCGACCTTGACCGCGAGTGGCTGACCAATGTGCTGAAGAGCCGCAAAGATTATTACCGGCGCAACCGCGACCTGTGTATAATCTGCATGGTCGGTGTTTATCTGCTCTCTATCGTCGACGCCTATGTCGACGCCTCACTTTCGCATTTCGATATCTCTCCAACCCTGAGCATGGACGTGTCGCCGACTCTCATCCCCGACCGCCATTCGACGCGCTATCCGGGCGTCGGAGTGCAATGGGCCTTAAACTTTTAACCTCAGTTCTCCCCAATTGTCATGAGACTATCCAAACACATGAGTGCTATTCTCAAGCCGTTAGCCGCAGCCGTTATCTGCGGTGCAGTGGCTGTGCCCGCTGCTTCGGCCTATCCCTCGCAGTCGATTCTCGACATCAAACATTCCCTGACCGATGACAATATCGTGCCGCCGGAAAGCTTCGAGACGAAAATCGGCGAGCTTGAGGAAAATTTCTATCTCCAGAACTATGTCGTGCGCGACAAGAGCAATAAGTCGGAGCGCCTCGGAACGGCCAAAGACTACGAGAAGCGTCTCGCTTCGCTGCCTACCGAGATAGAGATGCCCTATAACGATGTTGTTGGCAAGATGATCAATATGTATCTGGGCAAGCGCCGCGGCCTTGTGGCCGATATGCTCGCTCTCCACAGCTACTACGGCAATATCTTCCTTGAGGAACTCCTGAAAGAGGGGATGCCAACCGAGCTGCAATATCTGCCGGTTATCGAGAGCGCCCTGAACCCCAATGCCGTCAGCCGTGCCGGCGCCGGAGGTCTCTGGCAGTTCATGCCTGGCACAGCAAAAGGGCTTGGCATGGAGGTCAACTCGCTTGTCGACGAGCGCCGCGATCCGCGTGCGTCGTCGCGCAACGCCGCCCGCTATCTCCATCAGCTCTACGATATCTACGGCGACTGGTCGCTCGCTATTGCCGCCTACAACTGCGGCCCGGGCAATGTCAACAAGGCTCTTCGCCGTGCCGGTGGCGGAAAGAAAGATTTCTGGGAAATCTATAACTATCTGCCGCGCGAGACCCGCGGATATGTGCCTGCTTTCATCGCCGCCAACTATGTGATGAACTTCTACGACCACCATAATATCTCGCCGACTGTAGTGCGTCGTCACCTGACAACCGACACCGTCACCGTGAATCATCGCGTCCACCTTCAGCAGATAGCCGATGTCCTCAATATTCCTATCGACGAGATCAGAATGCTGAATCCTCAGTTCCGCAAAGATATTATTCCGGGCAACTATCGTCCGTATATGCTGACATTGCCGCGCCAGCAGGTTCTGAGCTACCTCATGAGCGAGGATGCCATTCTGGCTCACGACGCTGAACTTTATGCACAGCGCACTTATGTCGAGCCGGGAACATCGAACGAGTCCGCGGAACCTGTCGACGTCGATGGCGACAGGAATCTGACGGCGGCAAGCCGTCAGAGCGCCAATGCCGATCAGAACCACGAGCTGGCGATGGCGGCGACAGAGAGCGTGTCGTCGATTACCCACGTCGTAGGCCGCGGCGAGAATATAAAGGATATAGCAAAGAAATACGATGTCAGCGCAACCGACATCAAGCGCTGGAACAAGCTGCGCCGCGGAAAGGTGAAAGAGGGTGACCGACTCGTTATCGAAACGCGCCGTATGGCCGATCCTGAAAGTGTGACGGCCGTTGCATCGACAACGACAAACCGAAAGAAAGATTCTGCCAAGAGCAGCGATGTTCCGCGTCCGAAAGCCAAACAGCCCAAGCCCGAGCCTGCTGCTGTTCCCGAGCCGCCGGCAAAGAAAACCAAGGAAGCTCCCGAGAGCGAAGGAACCCGCGCCGGTCGCCGCTATGCCCAGCATAAGGAAGATTATGATCGTCCGCAGGGCGATGTGTCCAATCCGCGCCAGCAGGAGAAACAGCAGCAGCCCGCCCGTTCGCGCAAGCAGCAAACTGCCGCTCCCGAAAAGACTTCAGGCAAGAATAAGTCGAACGCCCCCGAACAGACTTCTTCGAAGAAAAAGTCGAAGAACACCGCGGCTGCCGACAATAAGTCGTCGAAGAAAAAGAATTCCAGAACTTCAAAGAAACAGTCGAAGCCGAAAGAATATACCGTCAAGGAGGGCGACAATCTCGACAAGATCGCCCGCCGCAACGGAACGACCGTTGAAGAGCTCCGCCGAGCCAACGGCATGAAGAAGAACGAGACAATGATCAAGAGCGGTCAGAATCTCAAGATTCCCTCGAAGAACAGCGGTTCGAAGCGCAAGTCTTCTAAAGGCAACTCATCGAAAAAGAAATCGAAGAAGCGCTGAGCCTCTTCGCCAGTCATAGATCAGCGGCCTGCCCGGTGAGGGCAGGCCGCTGATCGTTCTAAGGTCATTAAGGTCATTAAGGACTTTAAAGTCCTTAAAATCCTTAGCCAGCGAAAAAGGCGGCGCTCATTGAGCGCCGCCTTTTCGTTGTCGTCGAGTAGGCCGTCGGGCTTACTTTCTGATACCAAGCTCTTTTTGGGCGATGATAGCGCGGTAGCGGTTGATGTCTTTGCGGATCAGATAATCCAGCAGGCGACGACGCTTGCCGACGAGGGCCTTAAGAGCACGAGCTGTTGTATGATCTTTATGATTTGACTTCAGGTGCTGAGTCAAATGAGCGATACGGACTGAGAATAATGCAATCTGTGCTTCGGGTGAGCCAGTGTCAGTCTTGCCCTTACCGTATTTCTCAAAGATCTGGGCTTTTTCTTCAGAATTTAAGTGCATTTCTGAGGTTTTGAAGTTATTAATAAATATTACAAAGCACCCTTTTCTCGAAAGGGCACGCAAAGGTAGTGCTTTTTTCGCAACTCTGCAATAAGCCGAGTCGACTTTTTAGTCGAGATTGGGCTTTTCGGTGGCCGGATTGCGGTAGATGATCTTGTGGTCGAGGTATTCCTGAGTGGCGATAAGCACGGGCTTGGGAAGTTTCTCGTAGTAGCGTGAGATTTCGATTTGCTCGCGGTTCTCGGTGATTTCCTCAAGATTGTCGCTGAGCGAGGCAAACTCCTGGAGCTTTTTGTCGAGCTCGTGTTTCATCTCGCCGGCTATCTGGTTCGAGCGCTTGGCGATGATGCAAACGGTTTCGTAGATGTTGCCGGTTTCTTCGGCCATGGCTACGATGTCGCGCGTGACTGTGTTGAGAGGTGCGTTGGTCTTCTTGAAATCCATCTTTATATGCTGGTTGTAAGATTGTTTTATTCTGATGCGTGGCGCTTTGCTATAGCGAGAATGTTGTCGGCTTCGGCGCGGTTGGGGCTGTCGGGATAGTTGTTGATGAATCCGTAGTATTCGTCGACAACCTCGCGGTAGCGATCCCCTTTCTTCTCGTCGATTGAGTTTTTGGCTTCCTGAAATTTCGCTTTCAGCACAATGAAGTCGAAATCTTCTTTATATTTCGAATAAGGGAAATCTTTCAGGGCGTTCTGGGCCACGATAATGGCACTTTCGTAGTTGTTGCCCATATATGTGCCGAGATTATAGTAGAGCTGAGCGTTGAGAAGCTGTTTGAGGGCCAGCTTGTCCTGAAGCTCGAATATGGCGTTCTGGGCTATCGTGACTTTGTCGCTTCGCGGGAAATAGTCGAGAAATCCCTGCAGCTCTTCGATGGCTTTCACTGTTGGGGCCTGATCGAGCTGGGGGTCGGGAGAGTCGAGATAATATCCATAGCCGGCGTAGAAGCGGGCCAGCTCGGTGTATTTTCCGCGCGGATAGCGGGTGTAGTAGGTCTTGAAATATGCGCCGGCCGTTGTGTAGTCTTTGTTCTCATAGTTGCTCAGGGCAAGAAGGTAGAGCGACTCTTCGGCTTTCTCGGTTCCCTTGAACACAGTTATGACGTCCTGGAGGATAGTGGCGGCCTGGACGTAGCGTTTCTTCTCGAAAGCGCGTTTTGCGAAGTCGAGCTTATAATTGGCGTCGGTGCTCTTTTGGGCACGCTGATATTCGCCGCATGAGGTCAGAGTCAGCAGCGCCAGAAGCGTGATTATGATGTATTTCTGCATTAATCGTCGGTCTAACAGAGCGCAAAGTTAGCGAAAAATCGCGAAATGGCCATACTGTCAGGCTATTTTTGTTGAGATTATATGAAAATAGTCATGTTTAGACGTCGCGGCGCGGCAGTTCACGCTCAATGCGGTCGACGAGGCTCTGAATCGGCGATGCCAGCGGCTGTGCGAAGTCGGGAACCGTTATCGGCAGTGTTTCATCGTCTTCTGCTTTTCTCCGCTCTTTATATTCTTCGACGGTCAGATACTCTATTTCGACGGGATATTGTTCGATATAACTGTCGACATTTATATTTCCGTTTGTCCTGAGCAGCTTTTTCATCAGTTTGCCCTTGCTCAGAATATGAAGATTGCAGGTGCTGTAGACATAGTCATGCAAACCGTATTTTCCTGAGGCGGAGACGTTATAGGCGGTCTTTATCGTAGCATTTTCTATATCCATCGTCAGCCCCAGCAGTTTGAAAAACCAGGGGCTCATCTTGTGGTCTTTCTCGTCGGCAAGCGCGTCGCGCTCAACTGTGAACAGGTTGCCCGATTTGCGGTAGATAAGTTTCGGATAGTATTTGCCCCGGATTGTGTCGGCGGTCTCTCCGGCTGCCATCGCCGGGGCCTCGGCGGTCTCTTCTTCGGGAAGCGAGACGCCTGCGGTCAGAAATGTCAGGTAGGTGACTTCACCGTTGCCGTCGGGGCGCATGATGCTGTCCAGCCCTGCCGAGTTGGCCATGCGTCCGAATCTGCGGAGAGCTCTAACCTTTGCTTTAGCATCGGATTTCTTGTAGCCCTTTACTTTGCCATCACATAGGAAATATTCAAACATACCCTCGCTATAGAGCTGTAGGGTGTCGGATGGGGAGGCACTCGTGCAATATTCGCGGGCATAGGTCAGGATTCTTGTGATCGGACGGCCTTCAGGTGTAACCACGACCTCCCCCAGCTGGTACGATGCCGGCGTCATGACGATTGTGTCGGCAGGATTACTCACTGACAGCGGCTCAAAGCCCATGCTGCGCAGCGACAGCGGATAGTCCTCAGGTCCGACACTGATTGCGCCGTCGGCGTTGGTAGTGCCCAGAATAATGCCTTTCGACGAAATCACCGCCGCGCCTATAACCGGGGCGTCTTCCGCCTTGTCCCATATAATCGTCCTGTTTCCGGCCATAGATACGAGCGGACAGATAACAGTTGCAAGCATTAAGGCTCTTAGCCTTGAATTGACAGCTTTTCTCATATAAATGTAATGTCTGACGTGAGCACAATGTGGAGGCAAAATTACTGAAATATCTGCAAACCCGCGCAATCCGGCGGAATTTCGTCATGGAAGGCGGAATTTCGTCATGGAAGTGGTGTAGGGGAGGTCAAGTGAACAAACTGCAAATATGTATAAAAAGATAAAATAAATGGAAAAAGAATCGATTTAGCCACGGGCCGTTTGTTATTTGGGATAAAAAGGCTAATTTTGTGCAACCTGTTCTGTCCGGCCGCCTTGCCGGCTCCCGGAGTCTCGACTGTAACTAACAATAACCAAAAGCTATATAAACCTCATGGCAAATCCAACTGTCTCTCAGGAAATTATTGACAAAGCAAAAAGCTGGCTCTCTGACAGCTACGATCCCGAAACGCGCGCCGAAGTGAAGGCGATGCTCGAGGCCGACGACAAGACGGCGCTCATCGACGCCTTCTACCGCGACCTTGAATTCGGAACGGGCGGCCTGCGCGGAATAATGGGCGCCGGCTCTAACCGCATGAACATATACACTGTCGGCGCCGCCACCCAGGGCCTCGCCAACTACCTCAAGGAATGTTTCAAAGATCTGCCGCAGATCTCCGTGGCTGTCGGTCACGACGTCCGCAACAACTCGCGTCATTTCGCTGAGATTGTCGCCGACATCTTCTCGGCCAACGGAATCAAGGTTTATCTCTTCGACAGCTTCCGTCCGACCCCCGAGCTTTCGTTCGCCATACGCCATTTCGGATGCCAGAGCGGTGTCAACATCACTGCCAGCCACAATCCCCGCGAATATAACGGATATAAGGCCTACTGGGCTGACGGCGCGCAGATTATCGCTCCCCACGACACCAATATAATCGATCATGTCAACCGAATCAAAAACGTGGCCGACATCAGGTTCGAGGGCAACAAAGATCTTATCGAGATCGTAGGCCCCGATGTCGACAACGCTTTCCTCGCCGACGTCAAGAGTCTTCAGCTCAGCCCCGACGTTGTTGAGAAATTCGCCGATCTGAAGATTGTCTACACCCCGATCCACGGCACAGGCGTAGAGCTGATCCCGCGCTCGCTGATGAACTACGGGTTCAGGAACATTATCCATGTTCCCGAGCAGGATGTTCCCAGCGGAGACTTCCCGACTGTTGCATCGCCGAATCCCGAAGTGCCTTCAGCCATGGCTCTCGCGATCGCCAAGGCCAAGGAGGTAGGCGCCGACATCGTCATGGCCTCCGACCCCGACGCCGACCGTATCGGCTGCGTTATCCGCGATAACAACGGAGAGTATGTGCTTCTCAACGGCAACCAGATTGTGATGATTCTGCTCTACTATATCATCACCCGCAATGTAGAGCTCGGACGTATGACCGGAAACGAATATGTCGTGAAGACAATCGTCACCACCGAGACTATCAAGACTATCGCACAGAACGCCGGCATAAAGATGTTCGACTGCTATACCGGTTTCAAATGGATTGCCGCTGTTATCCGCGACAATGAAGACAAGCTCCGCTATATCGGTGGCGGCGAAGAGAGCTACGGTTTCCTCGCCGAGACATTCTGCCGCGACAAAGACGCTGTCAGCGCTATCTCGCTGATGGCCGAAGCCTGCGCGTGGGCCAAGAGCAAGGGCATGGACTTCCAGGGCCTCCTTCAGGATATATATCTCAAGAACGGATTCAGCCGCGAGGTCGGTATTTCGGTAGTGCGTCCCGGTAAGACCGGCGCTGACGAGATTCAGGCCATGATGAAGGATTTCCGCGCCAATCCTCCGCGTCAGCTCGGCGACAGCGACGTAGTGACGGTCAAGGACTACGACACTCTCGAAGTCCGCGATCTGCGCGCCGGCACTACCGCGAAACTCGACATGCCCGTAACCTCCAATGTGCTCCAGTTCTTCACCGAAGACGGTTCAAAGGTTTCGATACGTCCCTCGGGAACCGAGCCGAAGATCAAGTTCTATATCGAGGTTAAGGCTCCGATGCCCACCGTCGCCGACTACGACAAGGCCATAGCCCTCGCCGACGAGAAAATCGAGGCCGTCAAGCGCTCGCTGAAAATCTCGTGATAAGTCCCGCTTAACAATATTAGAGGTGCTCCGGCAATCTGCGCCGGAGCGCCTCTGCTGTCTTTTCTGATGAAAATATCCCATATAATTATATTGGTGGCGGCGTGTCTGTCCGTTCTGACATCATGCCGTAAAGAGGATGTTATCGAAAAACCGACCGTGACGCCTGTCGAGCCATCCGGGCCGGCTGACGATCCGTCGCGCGCCGTTGTCGGCTTCTATCTTCTCAACGAGGGAAACATGGGGTCGAACAAAGCGACTCTCGACTTCTACGACGCCGCTTCGGGGACCTACACCCGCAACATCTACGGCGCGGCCAATCCGTCGGTAGCCAAGGAACTCGGCGATGTCGGCAATGATCTTGCAATCTACGGCTCGCGGCTCTATGCCCTGATAAACTGCTCGAACAAAATCGAGATCATGGACGCCGCTACCTGCCGCCGCATTGGTCAGGTCAACATTCCCAACTGCCGGTTTATGGCTTTCGATGGCCCGTATCTATATGTTACCTCATACGCCGGCCCTGTCGTCATAGACCCTGACTACAAGCAGCTCGGCTATGTGGCGAAGGTCGACACGGCGACGATGGAGGTCGTTGCCACCGCTACGGTAGGCTTCCAGCCCGACGGCATCGCCGTCAGCGGGCGCCGCCTCTATGTGGCCAATTCGGGCGGATATATGGCCCCGCACTATGAGCGCACAATGAGCGTCATCGACATACCTGAATTCCGCGTTGTCGACACCGTCGACATCGGACTGAATCTCGGGCTTGTCCTCGCCGACAACTGCGGGCAGATATGGGTTGCGTCGCGCGGTAACCTCTACGACATCGGCCCGCGGCTCTACTGCTACGACATAGCCGCACGCGAGATTGTGGCCGACCTCGAAATCTCGGTAGGGGACATGTGGCTCGATGACGATCTCATTTATATAGTCGGCAACGAATGGAGCAATGTGACGATGAAGAACACCGTCTCATACGCCGTTGTCGACGTCAGATCACATAAAAAGGTGGCGGACAGCTTTATAACCGACGGCACCGAAACGCGGATCTCGAAGCCCTACGGCGTCGCCGTTGACCCCGTCAGCAAAGACATCTACGTCACCGACGGCCGCAACTACGTCAATCCCGGCGACATCTATTGCTTCGCCCCCGACGGCACCCTCCGCTGGACAACTCCCACCGGCGATATCCCGGCCCACATCGCCTTCCTCCGCAAATAACCTTACGGCCCGGTTATCAGGTGGCGTCTACGTGTGGGAAGGTGGTTTTCGAGAACGATGTGGTCTTGGTGTCAGCCGGAAGAATGTCGGCGAGTACGCCTGCGGTCATTTGAGTCATTACCGAAAAAAAACGAGCCTCGAAACCATATAATGGTGCGAAGCTCGTGTATGAGATAGGCGTATATCCTTATAATTGTCCGCCTATAGATAGTCCATTAATCTTCATCATTCAAGTTGTTTTTCTGAAAGAGGAAACGATGCGACAACCTTACCCATTACCTTTGTAATCGGATGAATGGAAAGGCGAATTTTCTGCTCTCGTGTACGATATGTAGTGGATATTACGACCTCTTTATCCTTTTCATTAGGATTATCAAGGTTGATATAATCCTTTTCATATTTTTCGATGCTTTCCTCAAAATCATGTAACACAGCGGTGTCACCGTCATAATCATGCAGACGCCTTATTTTTTGGAACTTATCAGATTGCAACAAATTCTTTGCGACATCCATTAATCCATCATTATAATTTGCGATATACCATGCTCTTCGGATTTTGTAAGCTGGTTTATCGTTCTCAATCCTGTTTTTTCGGATAACCAAAACCATAGGAAAGACAGACGATTTATCAAAAGAATATCCTTTGGTTGCGAAAATCAGATTATTATTGTGGATTCCACAAAATTGCATGGATTCACCATCCACGATGTATAAATCATAATCATCGGGATTTAGGTCTTTACCATTTGCATCCTTATATAGTGTATACTCTACTCCACGTACAGATACAGTCTGAGCTGATTTGTGACAGCCATCATCTGAACCGGCCACAGCCCATTTAAGTATTTTAATTTCCTTGTACGCTTCCTCCACAATATGCTTACGCGCCTCATTTCTCTTGACAAAAGAAAGAATTGCTACATACAAAAAGATGCAGGCAAATATACTTATCAATATATATATGATTATGGGCATAATTTGAAATCTGATTTTTTGGTGTCAATGTGCATTTTCACCATAAAAAGTTTAATATTGTTTGAGAAGAATGAACTGAGCAATTTAAGAAAGACCATCAGACCTATAATCCACCAAAAATATTCAGCGCAGGATTTATTCTCAAAAATATAGGAAAAACACATCCATAAGGTTATACCTACGTCAAGCAATATTCCACAAAGGAGAAATATCAGGCCGACAGTGAATTGAGATTTAATATTTTCAAGGGCTTTATCAAAAAATACGACGAAACATTCCAGAATAAATATCACATAGATGTAGAATACCGAAACAAAGAAACTTCCGTAAGTAAGATCTTTAAAAACAATGTTATCGGAAGCAATCTCTTTTCCACACAAATAAATTCCAACAGCCCATAATATTGTGTAGAGCAATGGAATCATATATTTATGTGCGAACTGTGTCATATTAAATCGAATTATATAAGGCAGGGAGTGGTAAATCGTTGCGACCACCCCGCCGGATATTCAATAATAAATGAAGCATTCTAAATAATATAATAATCCTCGGTTTAAAATGGTTCGAAGGAAAATATATCGTTCGATGTTTCGAGGTGCAAATTTAGTGTTTTTTTTGAGATGTAAAAAGAAATGGTGGAGAAAGTAATGATTTTATGGACGTTATATGGCCGTTTTATTGGTATTCCTGAAGTTTTTGGCCGCAGTTTTCATGAAAATATCGGGTGGCGCGGTACCAGTCGGTTTCGGTGTAGGCGGCGTTGAGGGCCGGGAAGCGGGTCTGGGGAATGTAGACTGTCAGACCGCAGTGCCGGGCGATGTGAAAGCCGTGGTCGTAGGTCGGCATGAAGTCGGCGGTTGCGGCGGCATATTCCACCGCTTCGGAGATTGCGGTGCGGATTTCCGTTGTCCGGTCTGGAGCGAGTTCGCAGAGATATTCTTCGAGGTCGAAGAACAGCGTATAGTCGTGGCGGTTGAACCGCTGCATAGTTTTCAGTTTTTCTTCATCGAGCGGAGTTGCCTCGCTGATGATCTCCGATACTAACGACGCGAGTTGCGGCATGGCCGAGGTGTTTATCACGCTGACGGTGGCGGAGCGATGGTTGCCGGATTTGGCGTTGCGGTAGTTGTAATAGTCGGCGGCGAAGCCGGAGAGGTCGGGAGTCGGAGCGAAAAGGCGGTAAAGCGACGAGGAATATATTTCCTCGAAGCCGGGCGAGAGTATTTCGGCTGAGGATACAAGCAGACGGTCTGCCTTGTCGCGGAGGGCGTATGCCACTTCCGCGCCTCCCATGAAGCAGTTCTCGAAAACGATATAGTCAAACCTGATGTCAGCCGGGAGAGCGTCGGAGAGTTGGGCAAGTGTCATCTGTTCGCCGTTGTCATCGAAAACGGTGCGCGACAGCGGCTTTTCCTCTAATGTGGGATTCTCCAAAGCACCCTGCGGAAGCCAGCCGGTGGCGTGTGAGAACAGGATAAGGCCGTAATGTCGTGCCGGTGCTGTCTCAATCATATAGTTAAGGAAGCGGCTGAAAGTTTCCGGCGAAGCGGAATTTTGAGCCGGGTATGTTTCAAGCACAGCCTGGTTGCCGTCGGGCATTATCTCGATAAGCTGCGGATAATTGCCTCGGCGGTCTGCATAGACAAGCAACCGGCAATCGGAAGGAGAGGCGTTTCTGAACCCCTCCGCGAGTGCGGAGAGTTTGTGCGGCACCTCCGAATAAAGGTTATTGTCCCCCGCCAGCCATACCAAGACCGTGCGCTCGGAAACGTGAAGATCCGGCACCGGCTCGTCCTTTTCGCAAGCTGAAAGGAGAAGCAATGTCAGTATTATTATTGCTTTTCTAAGCAGCGGGAATATCATGGCTGATTTGGATAATTAAAATAGAGAGTTTACATCCATTGTTAAGAATTCTTCAGGCGCTATTCCCCCGTCTCCCACTATGAATGCTCTCTTTGGAGAAAACTTTTGCCTGAACACATCCAGTCCTTCCGTCCGTTGTTCGGAATTGCTTTTTACTTCGATTGCAACGACCGAATTCCCCTTTTTCAATATATAGTCAACCTCCATATTGCGGTCACGCCAATAGAAAACATCAAAGCGGTGCTTGAACGCCTGATTTATCAGGTATGTGCCGATTCCCGATTCGAAGACCCTCCCCCACAGTCGCCTGTCGGTCAGGGCATTTTCAAACGAGGTGCTCAGATATGTGAGTTTCAGCGCATTGTTGTAGACCTGCAACTTCGGTATACTCGCTTTACGCCGTGCCATATCAATGCTGAATTTCTGCAATCCGCACAGGAGCCCGCTGTCATTAAGAAGATTCAGATACGAGACCAGTGTTGATGTATTTCCTGCGTCCTGAAGCGTTCCAAGCATCTTATTGAGCGAAAGCAATTCGCCCGAATATGCGGCTCCCAATTCAAAAGTCTGCCTTAGCAAGGCGGGTTTGCCTACCGGAGAGTCCATAAGGATATCCTTATTAATGGTGGAATCAATGATGGCTGACTGGATATATTGTTGAAACCGTTCATAATCACCTATTAGAGGGACTGCCCCCGGATATGCGCCGTAATACATATATTCTGACAACGAAAGGTTGAACGCATCTCTCATTTCCGTATAACTCCAATGACTCATACGGATTTCCTCAAACCTGCCTGCCAGTGATTCGGACAGTCCTTTCTCCAACAATACCCGGCTGCTGCCGAGCAGCAAGACCTTTATGTCGCAATCGTTAAATGTATCGGAATCCCATTCTTTCTTGATTATTTCGCTCCAATTGGCAATTTTCTGAATCTCATCGATGACAAGGATGAACTCAGAATACTTTTTGCTCTCTTTTACGCTCCTTGCGGCTCCCCAGCAATCGGCGATCCATGCCCGGTTGGAGGCGGGCACATCATCGGCTGAATAGAAAAGATAGGGCACCTCAATATCGCGGAGCACCTGCTTCACCACGGTTGATTTCCCTATCTGACGAGGTCCGACTATAACCTGAATAAAGCGGCGCGGCTCTTCAAGACGTGATTTAATAGTCTTATATTCAGAACGTTTATACATATCTTTACATTTTACGCAGTGTGTTGCGTATTTTTACGCAGTGCAAATATAATTTTTTTCATTGACACATGCAAAGATAAGAAAGGTTATTGTCCCCCGCCAGCCAGACCAAGACCGTGCGCTCGGAAATATGAACATCCGGCACCGGCTCGTCCTTTTCGCAAGCGGAAAGGAGAAGCAACGACAATATGAGTAAAATCCATTTATTCATAGAGCGAGATTAAAAAAGTGTCCCGTGACCGGGTCGCGGGACACTTTTTGACAGAGATTGAATCGATTATTTGTTCTTGACTACGTACTCCCACATATCCGTGCCGACTGTAAGTCCTGTGTTTGTAAGGAATGCGCATTCGTGGTCGAAGTTGTTGCATCCTCCTTCCATCAATTTGAAATCATTGGTTAATACGAAACTGTGGAAAGGATTTTCCGGATAGAAGAATCCGCCTGTTTCATTTACGACAAACATCGCATCAACGGAACAAGGAGAGCCTTCTACTGCCAGACCGTCGTACACAAGATACTTGTAAGAGCCGACATACGTAACGAAAGTATTTACAGACTTGACACGAACTGAGCATTTCGAACTTCCATTATTGATAATCAATTCTTTCGGAGCATTGGCCGGATTCGAGGCGGTAAATGTCAGAACGGCGTTCTCATCAATATCGGTAAATTTTATGATGACTTTTGCTTTATTTCCTTCAGGATAAAGAGTACTCTCAGAAGAATAAGTCACAAGCTCATTTTTTAATGTGGAAAAGTCCAGATTGAACCCATCCTCTTTTGTAACCTTGCCGGTATAGGTAAAGATTTGGTCTTTTCCATTCAAGGCATTTTTCAAATCGTCGATAGTTGCTACCTCTTTGTTTTCTATGATAATTTCATCGTCCTCAAACTCATCCTTGATTTCGACAGTGATTTTGGGATTTTTGGAGAAAAGATTACCTTTTATAGTTGTCAGTTTGTTGGCGACCAAAGGCACCATCCCGGCATTAACCGGGATTCCTGAATAGATGTCAGAGCCATAAACACTGAGGTTCAATGTCAGTTCATCCACCGAAGCCGGAGGCAAACAATACATGACACCTACAGTCTTTTCTTTTGCATTTTCATTCTCTGCATCGTAGATTGCATTATTCTTGTAAAGCGCATTAAGATTTGCAGAGCCGCTGCTTGACTTTGTCAAAGCATTATATGTAGAGGGTATCGTACTGTTATAAAACAAAGTCATAATTATGTCAGCCGGATTTATATCCTGCTGAGCCATAACATCGGCATCTGTTGTAATCACGCGCAATTTTGCGAAAGGTCGTTTGAGCAAAATCGACTTATTGGGAACTTCACTGCGCAGGTCAATGACCTCGTTGGCTGTATAGCCGTCGTACATCTCTCCTGTAATATGTCCTACATGAGAATCCGCTTGAACATTAGCGGAGATTTCCTGAAGAGTACCGGCAGAATAGGTGTCAGCATTAGTAGCATGAACAAGAACAGGTTCTCCCTCCTCTGGGTTTTCCTTATTTGTAAGGAAGTAGCGATTGCCGTAGAAGGGTTTTGAAAGTCCAACAGCAGACATATCAACGTTACTATTATCCAATTCGGTGACTTCTCTCACTATATCTGCCCAAAAAACAAAGTTATACTGGGCAGCTACAAGACGAGTCTGAAAAGACGCAGTCTTATAATCGCCTCCTGAGACAAGAGGTTTATAGCAGATTTTACGAACGACCGGCTCTGTTGATGTTGTCTTGTTGTAGACCTCCATTATATAACGTACATACAGGTCTTCTTCGCCTTCGAGATTCTCCAGGCCGCTTTTGTCAGAAGAAACCGCGTACGACTGCAAAGATTGAGGTAGAGATGTTGTCATGACGACATCAACCATTCCCTCGCGTATGGGCTGATCGGGAGTCATTTCGTTAGAGCAAGATGTCAAGCCTAACGTTGCAGCAGCTGCTGTTAGCAGCGATGCAAAAAAGAATAGTTTCTTTTTCATAGTTTTGTTGATTTTTGTTGATAATAATAGTTTATTTAAACACTGTCTTTAGTCGGGGATTATGATTACAATCTCATCGTCGAAACTGTCATCAATGCCGGTTCCTCCGGTACCGTAGTCTTTGGTAAGAAATTCGCCTGACACTATCGTAAGTTTGTTTCGCTGAATCGGTATTTTGATGTTCTTTGTAGTGATGAGATATTCGCCGTCCTTGTTCCAGACCTCCACATCGCACGACACGGTGGTGTTGTCGTTGCACACCAATACGTAATTGTAAGTCAAGACGGCGGAATTACCCTCCTGTTCCGTTACCTCTGCCGGATGCTTCACGCCTAACTTGAAGTCGTTGACATCCGCAAGGCGGGTGTCGAGGTTGTAGGAGGTCGGGAAGAAGCATGTATAATGGCACATAGTCTGCGCCGGAACGATATCGGTATAAGTTCCGAGCGGCTTATATGTGTCGAGGAACTTGCGTACATCGGTAGTGAGAATCTTGAACTTGCCGAAGGGTCGCTCCTACTACTGGTCAATCTTTGGGATAGGTGTGCAATGCGGGGCAGACTCAGATTC
>ERZ836877.318-NODE-318-length-85521-cov-8.234409_pt1 | contig 85521 bp, 87 predicted proteins | sample MGYA00519469_ERZ836877 | MGnify/ENA primary metagenome ERZ836877 (study PRJEB31850, sample SAMEA3708809) | human gut metagenome | biome: human gut; feature: human-associated habitat; material: faeces | place: China | collected 2014 ...
GGGGCATAAAGTAGATTCATGCAATACCGATTTACACAAACTATTTTACACTCCCGGCAATACAGGAAAGATCCCTTAATTAACTCATAAACTATGATATAATACGATTAACAAAATTTATTATAGTCTAAAAGCTTCAGAAAGGTGCGTAATTTTATGCAGAGACTTGTTTCATACAATATTAACGGGCAGCGCCAGTGGGGTGTACTCATAGCAGATGGCAATTATATCTATTCAGCAGAAGACTTGGAGGAAACCTATTTCATCCCTCTCGGAGAGAGCATGGAATCTTTCATCGAATTCGGTGAAGAAGGCCTCCTGAATCTGGCAAAGGTTCTGGAACTTAACAGCAATGATAAAATGATAACCCCGATTCCTCTTAATACAGTTCAGCTTGAAGTCCCCTTCTATCCAAAACGCAATGTATTCTGCGTTGGCAAGAATTATAAGGCGCATATCAAGGAATTTGACCACGCTGAAGATCCACAGGCTCCTGGAAGGCCGATTTTCTTCACAAAAGCTGCCACATCAGTCATCGGCCCTGAGGAAGAGATCGATGCTCACACGGCTACAACCCACCAGCCCGACTATGAAGGTGAACTTGGCGTCATCATTGGAAAACGCGGAACTAATATCTCTGAAGAAGATGCCTTAAAATATGTCTATGGCTATACCATCATCAATGACGTGACGGCCAGAGATCTTCAGAAGTCCCATATGCAGTGGTTTAAAGGAAAGAGCCTGGACACGTTCTGCCCGATGGGTCCGACTGTCATGATTGGCGACTGGCCGGTACCGTTTACGATTTATACCAAAGTCAATGGAGAGCTTCGTCAGGAAGGAAATACACAGGATCTGATTTTCTCCATCCCAAGACTTATCGCTGAATTATCTGAAGGAATGACCCTCCTGCCAGGAGACGTTATCGCAACCGGCACTCCGCAGGGTGTAGGAATGGGTTTCAATCCGCCTAAATTCCTCAAAAAGGGAGACACCGTAGAAATAACAATAGACCCCATCGGAACCTTGAAAAACACCGTAAAATAAAGAAAAACTGATGCCAGAATCATTGAAATGGCATCAGTTTTTTATTTATGTAATTTTAGACCAATCACTTAATATTCGCCCTTTTTGATTCTTGAGAAGAATAACCTGAAGCCAAGCAGCAATTGTATGACTCCGGCGGCTATATATACCTCCCGGATGCTTCCGGTCATGGAGACAAAAGACGCCAGTATCGGTCCTATCATGTTCCCAAACTGCTGCGCCGTATTTGATAATCCAAAAACGCGTCCTCTAAATGACGAAGGTGTATATTTCACCAGTGCAGCGTTCAGGGAAGGATTAATCCCAATGACAAAACATCCCACCAGGAACTGACAAATACCGAATCCTATGATTGAACTTGGAATCGACTGTGCAATCGTAATCACCCCGGCAAAGGAGAGCGTAATGAACATGGCAGCATAGTATCCGCGGCTTTGACCGAACTTGCCCCAAAGGGCTGTGGTCAAAGCACCTGCCAATCCGCCGCTGCTCATAATAAATCCTGAAACAAGCTCTACATTGCCGCTGTCCCCCATTAACTTTCTGACCCATAAAGAGGTGACAGGCTGTATCATCAGGATTGTTACCTGAAGCAGGAACAAAATTGCAAGCAATTCCCTTAAATGATCATTCTTCAATGCATATGATATGTCATCTTTTATCGATGTTTTCTCTCTGTCAGTACTTTCCTCTCCCTTTAAAGCAGGTTCATGGACAAAGAATATAACGGCCAGCGATACGATCCATAGAAATGCTGCCGAGACAAAAAAACTTCCTCTCATACCAATGAATTCTGACAAGGCACCGCCCAAAAGAGGACCGCAAATCCCCCCGATTACAAGAGCTGTCTGTGCAGCCCCTAAAGTTACGCCTATTTCAGATGACTGGACGCTGACAGAAATAATCGCCATTGCAGCTGCCACAAAACCATTGGCAAATCCCTGGAAAGCTCTTGCCGCCAGAAGATGATATTCATTTTGACATAAACCGCAGAAAAGATAAGAAAATCCGAGCAGGATGCCTGCACGAACCGCCATTTTCTTCTTGCCGCTTGTATCTGCTAATTTTCCCCAGATTGGACCCATGAGAGCTGCGACAAAAAAGCATGATGAAAATACCAGCCCTGTCCAAAGAGTCAGCTGCTCTTCCGGGACTCCCAGCTCGGAAAGGTATAGAGGAAGAAAAGGTATCACCATGGTATATCCTGCTGATACCAGAAACATACTAATAATTAATACAATTACGTTCCGTTTGAATTTCACTCTTTCCAAACTCCTCTAGAATTAAATTTTATTTTCTGGCGGACACCTCATCCATCCACGAAATTGCGTCATCCATCATATTGGTCGTCACGAAGTGGCCTAATAATGGATATGTAATTCTTTTTGATGTATGGTTTACCTGCATTAGATTCTCATAGAAATGCGCCTGCGCTCTTGGATCTATTGAGATATCGCTTTCTCCATTTGTCATTAAAATCGGAATGTCAGCCAGATGTTCCAGATTATTCACCGGCGATCTGGCATCAACCACATCTTCCAATACCCAGTTCCTGCCTACATTGACCCCGAATCTTGCCTGGATAAACAGATGAGTAAGCCCCCAGTCACCCGAACCATTGAAGGAAACGACTCCTCTTACCTTATCAGGATATTTACAGGCAATACCTAAAACAGTCATGCCTCCCATTGAATGTCCCATGATAAACGGAGCCATCTTCTCTTTGGCCGTAATAAATTCATAAAGGGAATTGTACTCTTCTATGTTATTGAAAATAGTATTCCAAAATACGGGATAGTCTTCTACAACATAATAATCTTCCAATGGATCCCTTTCGCCATGATGAAGAGCTTCCGGCAGGTACACCGTATATCCATTGACCGCCAGCAAAGCTGCGCGGGACATCTGTGCCAGAGCATTGCTGCTCCAGCCATGATAAAAGATAACGGGTCCTTTTTCTTCTCTTATAGGATGCACTACATACACGGGAATTTCCCCAATATATATCTTCTCAGACTTTAGCTGCATGATCATTTCCTTTTTTCAACTCTGGATAAAAACGATCTGTCCATTTCCAGCGATTATGGAGCCAGAACCATTCTTCCGGATACTTCCGTATCCATTCTTCCAGCTTTATATTGATCTTATCCGTCACATTCTGTATAGCTTCCTTCTTATCAAGTCCTGCGTCAGCCTCTATAGGATCCCCTATCACGATGGTATAGTGGAACGGTCCGTCCTTGTGGATAAGTGCAGTCATGACAGGAAGTTTGCAAAGAAGAGAGAAATGGGCGGGGCCGGTTGGCGTCAGCGTCTTCTGCCCCATAAAATCGGATAATATCCCTGTATCACCAGGATCCTGATCACATAAGAGGCCAATAAAGTAGCCCTGTTTCAGACGGCGGAGCATATCACGGACACCAGTCTTATACTCAACCGTCTGTCCCGGCATAGACCTGTACTCGCATAAGAACTGGTCGAAGCCCTTATTTTTTTGTTTCATTGCTACTGAAAGGAGCGGGTATCCGTAAAGGGCAAGTGCGGCCCCTTCAAGTTCCCAGTTTCCGCAGTGAGTAGCGGCCAGGATACAGCCTTTTTTGCTTTCTTTAATAGCATCAAGCTTTTCTTTCCCTTCAATCGTTACGTATTTCTTTATATTATCCTGATTGAGGAGCGGAAAGCGAAACATGGATACTCCAATATCGCCAAAACGTACGGCAGCCGCTTTGCTGATCCGGGACGCCTCTTTTTCATTATCTGTTATCCCGCATCGAATAATATTATTAATGGCCAGCTTCTTGCGCTTGGGAGGTACAAGCATCCAGAAGAAAACTCCCAGATAATTCCCCATGCGCTGTGCATTTTTTTCAGAAAGGCTGCAGGATACGCGCCCAAGAAGCTTCATGAAATTATATGTCAGACTCATAATCATACACCCGCAAAAAATGGTAAAAATACAGGACTCTATATTTCCAATCCATAGAAATACGAGCCCTGTATCCACTGCAAAATATACTTAAATACTACTTTTTATCTTTCTGGGCTTCCAGCTGCTTTTCCAATTTTTTTACTTTTTTCATCAGTTCCGGCAGATGAGAAACCATGACTTCAACCCTGCCCCATTGAGCATGCGTTCTTGCAGGATAGCCCATATAAACGCCTGGTTCAGTAATATTTCCGATAACACCAGTCTTGCCGCCTAAAACGACATTATCTGTAATTTTTACATGACCATTGATTCCAGTCTGTCCTGCCAGGATGCAGTGATTTCCAATCGTGGTGCTTCCTGCAATTCCCGTCTGCGCAATGATAAAGCAGTCATTGCCGATTTGAACATTATGACCTACATGTACCAGATTGTCGATTTTAGTGCCGCTTCCGACAACAGTATCATTCATGGCACCATTATCGACAGCAGAACCTGCACCAATCTCGCAGTTATCACCAATCACAGCCCTGCCCAACTGGCGGATATGGGTATGATGTCCCTGTTCATCGGTTGAAAAGCCGAATCCCTGTCCTCCGACAACAGCATGCGCACGAAGTACGACATTATTTCCTAATATACTGTTTTCATGAACGACCGATCCCGGATTCAGTTCACAGCCATTTCCGATAACTGCATTTTTGCCGATATATGTATATGGATAAATCACCGTGTTGTCACCAATGACAGCGCCATCTTCAATGATACAGTACGCCATGATGCATACATTGCTGCCAATCTGAGCTTTCAGGCTAACAATAGCTGTCGCATGGATGCCCGGTTCAAAATGAGATTCCGGATGGAATAAATCAATCAACTGGCCGAACGAACGGCGGCAGTCCGGGACGACAATAAGATTTTTTGTGAAATGCTCCGGCAGTTCATCGACTAAAATAACGCCTGCATGCATCTCTTCAATATGCTCAGCATAAATTCCACGTGCAAAGGTAATGTGAGACGGTCCTGCACTTTCAGCGCTGCACACATCATCAATCACAAGAGAAGGATCCCCATGCAGAACTCCGCCTACGATCTCGGCCAATTCACCAGCTGTCTTTTTCATAGTCGCCTCACTTCGATGCGGATCCTGCTTTACTGGATCCATCCATCCTCTTTAAAACTTCATCAGTTATATCTACCGCACCAACAGGCACCGCTCTTTGATACATGACAATTCCGATGTTCTTTTCTTTAGCAATTGCACCACACTGCGCCTGAATGAGTGATTCCAGTTCCTTCTGCTTGCTCTGAACAAAAATCATGCGTTCCTGCTGGGCAGCTTGAACTTTCTTCTGCATTTCTTCATCAGAAAGCCCGGACTGCGCTTCCTGATTCAATCTGTTCTGGATTTCTGTATCTTTATCAGTAATCTGTTTCTGAATGTCTTTTACTTTTGGAGATTCATTCTCTATTTTCTGGTAATCGACAACTGCAACTTTACTCGAATTACCACAACCGGAAAATACAGCTGCACACGCAATCAAACCAACGCATGCCAGCTTTTTCCATGTAGAACCTATCATTCTGACTCCTCCTAGCCATTTTCATTTATGATTTTGCCTAAGATATCACTTGTTACATCTACAGCACTGACATTAGCCTTGTACTTAGAGAAGATCATTGTCAGGTTTTTCTCTGATGCAACCCGCCCGGCATCCTTCTGGATATCTACCATAATCTCAGCCTTCACAGCAGCCATCTGCTTCTGCTTGGCATCGATTCTTGCATTCCATCCATTATTCCATTCTTCATTATTCGGCAAATTGGCAATCGCGGAATCCGATACACCATTGCTGTACTTCTCAGCCAGCTCTTTCTTTATTTCTGCTGCTGTGGACGCCGCATAAGATTCCAGCTGGCTTTCAGCAGCTTTTTTAGCATCCTGCATACGCTTTACCTCTTCAGGCGTCCACCCTGTCATATCATTCTTTTCGCGCTGAATTCTGGCATCGATCAATTCTTCGAGGCGTGCTTTTACTTTATCCTTTTCAGAACCTGAAACACCCAGAACAGTAAGCTTCATTTGCAAATTTGCCATCTCAGCCCGTTCTTCCGGAGTGAGCCCTTCAAACGAGGTTTCTCCTGATTTATTGTGAGCAGCACTGATTTCTGAATAAAGACCAGCAAGCCCTTTGTTCAGCTCATCTTCTTTCATCTTGACTTTCGTCTTGAGCTCATTCTCAGCCGCCAGCTGCACACTTTGATCCTGCATAGCCTGCTTAATTTTGGCTTGCTGCGCAGAGATTGCAATCAGACGTTTTCTTTCATTCTGATATTGATCCAGAAGATGATTGTATTCTGTTTCCAATTTGAAATATTCACTGTATTTAGGATGCGCTTTAACAAGTGTCTCTAAATCGGCCACTCCATACACTGGAGCCGGCGGCGGAGTCTCTTCCTTTTTTAAACTACACCCAGCCATAATCAGCGAAACCATGACTATTATTATGGCAGCAGCAGAACCCAAACAGTTTCTATTCTTCATTTTATGTATTCCAGTTATTTACTAGCGGAAGCGGCAGATGACTGGGCAGCCGTAACTGACTGATTCAATGCATCTGTTACTTCCTTAGTGATATCAGTACCGCCGTAAAGGACTGCGGATTTATCAACGACCAAGGATAATCCCTTTTGGGAAGCCACAGACTTGACTGCGCTTGTAACCTGGTCTTCCATATCCTTTTCGATGGATGTTCTCTTCTGATTGAACTGCTGCTGCATGTCATTAAAAAGTTTTTCCTTTTCAGCATCGCTCATGCCTGCAGATTTCGCATCAAAGTCCTTCTGCATTTCATCAGCTGTGGATTTGAGTTTCTGCTGATAGTCCATTGCCAAAGTACCATTGCTGGAAATGACTTCCCTCTGATCAACGACACCGATATCAGAGGTAGGAGCTGCATTTGCAGTATCCCCCATGGATACGACTGCCATGGCAGCAACCGAAGCAATAAACACTCCCGCTAAAGCAAATGAAAAAATCTTTACATTTTTCTTATTACCAAGAGTTGTCATCATAATAAAATTACTCTCCTTCATTGATCATGGAATCACAGTCCCATACGGCCTATGATTCCATAATTATATTTTCGACTAAAACCGTATCATGCCAGAACCATTTCCCGGCATGATGCATTTATAAAATCAGTATTCAAACAGGACTTAAGCCGCTGAATAACAGCTCCCCTTTTCCTTAGAACTGTGTACCAAAGCTGAAGTTGAATTTGTTTCTATCACCATGACCATAATCCAGTCTGATCGGTCCGATCGGAGTCTGGAGTCTGATACCGACACCGACAGACCAGTTAAGAGAGTCGTCATCTGTGTACCACGGTATCTTTCCTTCATCAATTCCCCAGGTGCTTCCTGCATCAGTGAACAGGACGCCCTGAACCTTTTTAGCGATCGGGAAACGATATTCAAGGGTAGCTGCATACATTTTCTTGCCCTTGAACTGATCATCTTCATAACCGCGCAGTGTATCCGATCCGCCCAAATCAAACAGGTTTCCGTAAGATACGTCGCCGTCAATATAACCGCCCATCAAACGGAGAGCTAAGATATGGCCGTTTCCAAGAGCTTTGTAGAAACGTCCTTCTGCTGTAAATTTATAGAAATCATAATCGCCGCCAAGGCCATGGCCGCCCCACTGTGCTGCGAACGAAATTCTGCGGCCCTTGCTGGCATTGAAGTAATTGTCTCGGTTATCAAATACATGGGTGAAGGTAAAGCTGTTCGTGGTTCCAAAGTTATCCATGATAGCTTTGTACCAGTCAGAATCATGATAATCAGTTATATTGTTCTTAGCCAGATATTTGTCCATAACTTCTCCAGTTTCGAAGCCGTCATGATCATCATAAGATTCTTTGGAACTTTCGAAATTGAAGTAGTTCGTTCTGTATTCGTCGGAAACATGACCCCATGTCAAATTCCAGCCTTTTCTGCGTTTATCATATTCTGCTACTTTGTCCCCGTTGGCATCATAGTCATCGTATTCATAAATACGGTTGAATATGGATGCACCCAGAGAGTCTCCGTTATCATTGATCCAGGGTCTGGTATAGGAGAGAGTATAGTTCTTGCCATCGCCTGCACCGCCGAATTCCCAATGCAGATTGACCTTATCGCCAGTACCTCTGAAATTGGTATCGCCCAGTTCAATAATACCTACTGTGCCATCAGCATCAGAATAACCGGCACCTACAGTTACGATACCTGTTTTCTGTTCAATGACATCGATTTCAATGATGACATCATGTTCATTGGTCTTTCCCGGGAGCAGCTTCATATTAACGTCTTCGAAATAACCTAAGTTATACAGACGTTCCATACTTCTGCTTGCCAGGAATTTATTGAAAGGCTTGCCCTTCTTTAATTTCAATTCTCTTGTAATAACGTAATTCTTGGTCTTCTCGTTTCCGACAATAACGATGTCTTCAACAATGCCTTCGGATATATCGATATGAAGTGTCCCGTCTGCAGATACCTGTACGTTCGGGATAGACACGAGCATGTATCCCTGCTTCAGATACAGATCTTCAATTTCCCTCAGCTTCTGGTTTACGAGCACGAAGTTCAAAACGCTGTCTTTCGGAATCTGCATAATGGATTTCAGATAATCACTGGTAAATACAGTGTTGCCTGAAAATTCTACATTTTTGACGACTGGATTGGAAACCAGCTGATATGTCAGTTTAACACCTTCCGGAACGCTGACGAAAACCGGTCTGATCTGAGAGAAAACACCAATGCTCCCTAAGGATGCCACATCATTTCGGATTCCCTCAACGGTAACAGTGGATCCCGGTTTGCTTTGAATCAAAGGAGCAAGTTTTGCCTTTACTTCTTCCGGGATTCCTTCAAAATCAACAGAAGTAATTGTTTTGCCGACCTGGGCCTCAATAGCAGAATCATCATTAGAGGAAAGATACAGCGATGCATCCCCGACAGCTACAGTTTGCTGAGACTGCTGAACCATAACGGCAGGTTCTTCATTAGCCGCCTTATCCGTTTTATCAGTGATTTCCCCAACCTTGCCTGTTGCCTGTCCGCTTTTTACATCAATCATTGAGCTCTGGGACATTCCATTCTGGCTGCCTGCGATGCCCGGAGCCTGCGCATAAGCGGATGCGCCTGTCAAAGAAAACATTAGCGCAGAAAGGATGACCGCCTTTTTGTGTTTTGTTGTAATCATAAAATCCTCCTCTTTTATTTTTAATGATTTTTTCTGTTGATTTCAAATGAACTGACAGTTATTTACTGCTATTTGCTGCAAGGCAGACTGCCTCCCATACTTTCATTAATACCCCAAACTGATTCCTATGAAGCGGAGCTGTCATACTAGAATTTAAAGCTCCAGTCAGTTCCAATATAACTGTCATGGTTACTATTATACCACGATGAAAGCCCTATACGCGAATTGAGATCATAATGGAATCCTACGCTCTTTTCATCATTGTTGACACCCATCGTAGCAGTAAGCATAAAGTCGTTAAATATATACTTCCCGATCTTTATGTAATAGTAATTATCGTTGTTATCGTTGATACTATCATAATAATCAGTCAGGCTCGAGGTAATGCTGATAAGGTCAAGGCCTATCTTATCCTGCAGGAAATCCTGCACTCCGTTTCCGAAGATCATTGTCAGCCCTGCATTGAACAGTGCGCCTTCCATGGCACCGCTGCTGTCCTTGTCCGGATTCTGATGCAGAGTCAGAAGCATCAGAATTTGTGAATCCGACAGATACGGATCACTGTGGAATACGGTAGTCATTTCCGTTGCCGGTCCTTCGAGTTCAGCTGTTATATTATAATGACCGACTTTAGTAACTGCATTTGCACGAATGACAGGAATCAGAGATCCGGGCTCACCGCCCCAGATAGCACTGGCCTGATCTGCTCTGAAGTCAGTCGTATTGATCCTTACATCACCTTTTTCCACATTGACACGCCCTGTCACAACCGGTGCTTTGACCGGACCCATGACACTGACGTTTCCTCTAATCAGCATATCGTACAGGAGACTATTGTAAAGCCTTACATTATCGCCGACACTGACATCAACTTTTGTCAGCATATTCATCGTCGTACTGCCTGAACTTCCCAATAAAGCAAATGGAACATCTATAACGGCATCATGGATATTTAAGTTTCCGCTGATGCCCATCTGGCCGAACACTTCGCCCAGCGTAAAGTCACCATCAAGGGCTCCCTTGTAATACGTCGATTTTATAGAAGGCGTGTGAATATGTGCTTCTCCGCTGTATCCTGTAATAGCCGCATTATTCCAGTTTACACTGCCTTTGGCACTTGCCTGTCCGCCGCCAAATACAGCACTCATATCAGCATCTGCCGTCTTGCCATTAAAGGCAAGATTCAAGTTGAACGGGCTGATAGGTTCGGACATTGTTGCCAGCGTAAACGATCCATCCTTTATAGTGACGCCGCCAAAGATCATTGGGTCATTATACGCTCCGGTTACTTTCAGATGGCCCTTGATCGGTCCATTTGCTGAAGTAACGGCTTTAGAGAACAATGCCAGTATATTCATATCTGCATGGTCAAGATTGATATCCAGATCAATCGGAACATCCGAAACGACCGGGAGGCCAAACATTGCCCCGGGGATCGTACCTTTCATGCTTGCCTTGTACGCATCTCTGGTAATAAGTGCATTCTGCAGTGTAAATACATTGTCGCTCATATTGGCCATAAGCGAGAAATCATCGAATGAGATATCACCATAGCTTGGATGATCGACGCCGATGGAAATATCAGCAACAGGCTTGGTCTTATTTCCTGACAGATAAACACCTGCTGTCAGTGTCCCGCCTATTTTAACGTCTTTCTTATTAAGCACTGAAGGAATCCAGGATACATCCATATCGCGGGCGGCAAACTGGATATCCAGATCACCCTGGCTGTTCATTCCCCCCTGGGCAGCAAGCACGCCGTTTCCAACAGGAATATTCATTTTTCTTATGGACAGTGCTTTATTCATATAGGAGAAGTCTATTACCCCATCACCTACACTTGTCGCACCCAGATGGCCTCCGAGAATATTGGCTTTGAAATCCACACTCGGATTGTCTAACGTACCGCTGATACGCATACCGCCTTCTACAGGAATATCAACAGCATCCGAGGTCACTTTGAGCATACGCAGGATTTCTTTTGCATTCCAGTTGTCAAATTTCAACGTTCCGTCAATCGAACTGTTTTCTACGTTGTAATTCCCTTTCCAAGTGAAACTGCCGCCCTGCTGCCTGAACGAGCCTTCATCCAAAGTCACGACATGATCCCTGTAGTGGACGCCTGTGGAAACCACTCTGACGACGCTTCCTCCTACATGGATTTCACGGCTTGCTGCCGTTCCGTCGAACTGCGGATTATCCATCGTGCCCTTCACTCTGCCTAAGAGCGATACCTTGCCTGTAATTCCACTCTGCGGCAGCATTCTTTCAATACTGATATCATTAAAGGACGTCTGAAGATCAAGACCATCCGGCCTTACTACGCCATTGACCATAGCTGTGCCGTCATAGATATAAGCCAGGCCGTTAGAAAGTTTGAGGCCTGAAAAATCATAGTCATATCCTGCGGAGATACTCTGGAAGAGTTCCCCCTTGATGGATCCATCCCAGGCCAGGAAATTCCCCTTTACAACAGGGTGATCGACATCTCCGGAAACAGACATATCGTTTTCTATCCAGCCTGTAACCGGGTAATCGAGCTGGGCCAGCCTGAGCAGATCTTCTATACGGCTCTTTTCCGTTTTGATGCTTAAATTCAAATTATGCGGTTCTGCAATGCCTATAGTACCCTTGACCGTATGATTCTCGCTGTCACCTGTCCATTTTGCATCAGAGATGGTCAGTGTCTTCTCATCCGCAGTAAGCCTTCCCTTCAGTGTATTGAATGCAGCTCCTTTGATTGCTCCATCAGATGCATTGAATATAACATCGGCCTGAGGCTGCTGAGGAGTACCATGAATATCTGCAGTCAATGAAGCTGTGCCGCTGACAGGGATACCTGCTAATCCGGGAAACTGTCCCATATCAATATTTCCTGCTTCAGCCTTGATATTCATTCCCTGATCAGAATAAACGCCGGAAGCAGTAAATGCACCATTTCCCATGGTTCCCGTCACATAGGAGATATTCGTAACGCCATTAGTACTTTCTGCATTGCCGGAAAGCGTATCTACATGGACGCCCTTAGCAGACATATCTCTGGCATAGCCGGTAAAATTCCAATTTCCGCTGTCATAACTTCCAAATCCGGACACATTGCCGGCTGAATAATCCGTGTACGAAAGACCTTCCCCTTTTCCTACAAAAGATCCTTTATTTAAAGAGAAAGCGCCGTCTTTATAGTTTCCGGCAGCTTCAACACTGCCATTCAATATTCCGAAAGCTCCAATATCAGCAGGAATATTTCCAAGGGACAAATCAGTAACTACAGCCTCTCCGTTAAATGCACCAGAGGTAAGATCATATCTGCCGTCCCCGGTAATTTCCCCTGCACTTGTTTTTGCTTCCAGAGAAGGAATGATGATCCCGTCGTCCCCATAGATAAACTTAGCTTTGGCCAAATAGATATCCATATCCTGATATCCGCCGTTTTTCAAAACGACGTCGCCGGACACATATGGATTTTTCAGAGTACCCGATACAAGCATGCTTCCTGTCAATGCCCCGCGGATCTGCTCGTCCGGCAGGACCTTTTCGATTTCAAATCCATGGAAATTCAGATTACTTTGAAGCATGATCTCCGGCAGATTCCAGTTAATTCTGGCATCGCCAGAAATATTTTGTCCATTGATCTTTGCTGAAACATCAGAAAAGGATGCTTCTCCATCATAAATATCAAAAAAAGCTGCTCCATCAGCCAGAATGTAGTTTTCATAGCTCAGAGCAGCATTATTAAAATGGCCTTTTACGTGGTAAGCCACAGCGCCATCACTTCTCCAAATCTTTGCACTCGTCGCTTCTCCTGTACCATTTTTTAATTCTATTTTCTTGCTTAAGTCAGGAAATTGATTCAATAAAGGCTGCAGTGACTTCAGTGAAATGCTGTCAGCTTTCAAATCTACTTCCAGATTATACTCATCAGTATACTTAAGCGTTCCATTAAAAGGATTATCAATAAATGTTCCGTTGAAAGATCCATGGATTTTCTGATCTTTATTCCAATCAAAATTTCCCTTTAAATCATTGAAGACATAGCGATCGGAATTAGCGGTATTTACGGCAATGGTTCCGTTTTTGATTGCCACTTTTCCTGTAAATGTCCCGCTGTTGGTGTCATCAGACGGTTTAAGAATATCCTGAATGTTCCAGGAATTATCTTGCCCCTGACGAAGATCGACTTCAGGATCTTCAACAGTTACACTTTTAACAAGGGATGCAACGCCGGAATCATGTACCAGGTAATCATACAGAGAAGATACTGTCCATCCAATCGTCAAATAGGACGACTTTAATACAGTATCCCCGTTATTATCTTTCAATTCCAGACCGGCGAATTGAAGATTATAACCCGGATCGAGATCCAGCTGCTCCCAGGATATGGTGCCATTTACTCTGGCTCCAATCTTTTCGTGCAGCACAGGATCCAAGTTCTGTACAATTATTGGCCGTATTAGTAAGTAGACGAAACAGATTGCCACAAAGATGAATGCGGCAATTCCGTTCAGCCACCACTTGATTCTGCTTTTATTCAAAGTCTGCTCCCTACCAGTTCATATATTTTGAAAATTTTCGTGTATTATTTATTTTCGCTGCCTGCAGCAAACTCTGGATGGATAACAGCAGGAATTCCCATTGCATTTTCCAAAGTTGCCAGACCGATATTGTAGTTGTACAAAGCGCTGATATAGTTTGTACGAGCTGTACTCAGCTGCAGTTCTGCATCCAGTACATCAAGGTTCGTACCAACGCCGCTGCTGTATCTTACCGCAGCAATCTTGTAAGCTTCTTCAGCTTCAGCAACGGAAGCTTCGGTCGCACGGATCTGCTCTTTAGCAGCCAGAATATTCAGATAATCCTGTCTTACTTCAAGTTCGACGCTTTCTCTGGACTGCAGAAGCTGCTCCTGCGCAACCTTAACTCCTGCTTCTGCCTTCTTGATAGCAGCCTGAGTTGCACCGCCGTCCCAGATCGGCCAGCTTACGGAGCCGCCAATGCTCCATCCTTTATTGGCAAATCCCGGGAAATCAGAATCTTTCCAATTATATCCGCTGTTTACTGCTACAGTCGGCATATAACCGGCCTTGGCACTTCTCAGATTCTCATTAGCTACTCTTACCTGATAATCTGCTTCAACCAGTTCCCATCTGTATTTCTGCGCCATGAGAATTGCCTGATCCATCGTAATGTCGAATTCAGGTTCCGGGAAATCCTTATCCAAAGCATTGATCTTTGTATTCATTGGAATACGCATAATATTATTCAGATTTGCTTCAGCAACATCTCTTGTATTATCCGCTGCAATACTTGCCTGTTTTGCATTTGCCAGAGATACATTGGAGGTCAATACGTCAAGCTTTGCAACAACGCCTGCATCAAACTGCTGCTGTACGTTGGTCAGATGGCTCTGGTAATCGCTGACTGATTCATGCTGTACTTCTGCAAGCTTGATAGCTTCCAGATAATTGTAATATGCCTTGACTGCAGAAAGTTTTGTTGCAGCTTCAGTCCTGTAAACTTCAAGGTCAGAAATATTTTTTGCATATCTTGCAGAGTCAATGGCACTTTCAACAGCTCCTCCCGTCCAAATCGGCCAGGAAACAGTCAGTCCATTTCCAAAACTATTGCCAATTGCATCCTCACCTACTGACTTAGCTCTGCCAGCACTCCAAGTGTCCGACAAAGATGGATTCTTTTTTGCTGCTGCTGCACTGACATCCGCTTCAGCTTCTCTTCTCTGGAGTTCAGCGATAGTAATATCACGGTTGTTCTGGATTGCGAGTGTCACCGCACCGCGAAGATCTATATCCAAAGTAGAGGATTTAGGAGCTGCCGTCTCAGCAATGGAATCTCCCAAATTCTTCTGAAGAAGCATATTGTTGAAATTAACATTATTTTCTGAATTTACCTGATTCATCTGCGCTGCAATAGCTTTTTCTGTAATCGCAGGATCGGTTGTCAATCTTGTAGGAGCAGCCTTTGCTTCTGCATTTGCTCCGACAGAAAGCGCAAGCAGAACTGATGTAAGTAACACATGGTAGGTAAATTTATTCATATATTTCCATCCCTTCTAAGACTCATTTTTTATCAGTAGTTATATCCAAGTCCTAAATATTCTCCTCCTCCGGTTTTGCTATGAGGAAGGATGGACTGGCCGATGACGAAAACGTTATCGCCTAAGTCATAAGTCCCGCGTATACGAAGAGCCAGGTCGTTCGGATCGAATAGATCGGCGGAGAATTTCCATTTTTTCTTTTCATAATCTGCACCAATACCGAGTTTATTGCGGATTATTCCCGCATGTACTCCATAAATCCCCTTCATTCTTCCAAACATGGCATCATAGACAGGATCATTCCCAACAGATTCTATCCCAAACAGGCCATAAGAATCTTTGCCTGCTTTCAGGAAAATGTTTGGTGAGAAATCGTCTTTCTTAGTATTATATAACAATTCCCCGGAAACAGACATACCTAAATCTGCATTTCCATTCATTATATTATTAATTTTACCAGATATGTTCTTTGCATTTCCAGATATTTCCCTGGCATTTTCTGATGTAACTACCAGATTATCCATGATTGCCCTGGCATCAGCAGCCGCTTTTCCGTCTCCATTGAACTGCTTGAGCATGGAGTTGATCTGGCCCGTAATTTCCTGAATTTCCGAAGCGGTCTGTATGCCCTGGGATGTCAAAATGGCAAGATTCTGGGAAATGGCGTCGAAATTACTGATGCTGTTCTTTACATTTCTCTGCGCATTAGGATCTGCAACAATTTCATTGATGCCGTTCAGCATCATCTGCGCTGAATTAATGAGCTTATCCATTTTATCCATTGCCTGGTCAATTCCCGGGCTGGCAACACCTTCTACGGTCATACCGTTCTGGAGATATCCGCGGTCCTGATGGCCTCCGGAAACCTTGATGAATCTTCCGCCCATGACACTGCTGGTTTGAATGGTAAACTCAGCATCCTTAGGAATCTTGGCATCATTATAGAAGCGCAGCGATAATACCGCTTCGCCGTTTTTAACTGCAATGTTGTCGACCATGCCGACTTCTACGCCAGCATAATGGATCGGGTTTCCTTTTTCGATGCCTTCCGCTTCTTTAAAATAACCTGTTACAAGAAAACCGCTTCTGCCAAAAATAACCAGAGTGCTTAAATGGACAATGATTATTGTAAACAAAATGATTCCTGCGAGCGAAAAAGCCCCTACTTTCGCTTCAGTTGTCCACTTCATCATTCATCCCCCTCTTTCTCTATATCCGGCGAAGACGGCAATCCATTCATGAATTGTTTTATTCTCGGATCTTTTGACTGGTAAAGCGCAGAAGGTTTTCCGATTTCAAGGAAAGATCCTTCATAAAGAAACGCCATCCGGTCAGCTATAAGCTCCGCTGATTTTAAATCATGTGTTACTACAACACTTGTAACATGCAGCTTTTCCTGCATATTCTTTATCAATAAACTTATATCCGTTGAACGGATGGGATCAAGGCCTGCTGTCGGTTCGTCATACAGGATGATTTCCGGTTCAAGGACGATAGCTCTTGCCAGCCCTATACGTTTCTTCATGCCCCCGGACAAGTTTGACGGCATAAGTTCTTCTGTTCCATCAAGTCCCACCAGATGAAGTTTTTCCTTGACCGCCTGATCAATCTCAGGCTCTGACAGTTTTGTATGCATCCTCAGCCCAAATGCAATGTTTTCCTTGACATTCATGGAGTCAAACAGTGCTGAATACTGGAAAACCATGCCCATATGTTTCCGCTGTTCATTGAGCTCTGTTTCAGGCATCTTTGTTATATCTCTGCCATCGATCAATATCTTGCCTGATGTTGGCTTCAAAAGCCCTATCATCATCTTAAGGAGCGTAGATTTTCCTGAGCCGGAGGCCCCCAGGATAACCATCGTTTCTCCCTTATTGATCTGCAAATTTACATTTTTCAGAATTCTTCTGTCGCCGAAAGTCTGCTCGACATTAATAATATCAATCATATGCGCCTCAGAACAGTATAGATGAAAGAATATAATTTGCAGCAAAGAGCATAATTATGGAATAAACGACGGACTGCGTCGTTGCTTTGCCGACGCCTTCTGCGCCGGCAGTACAGGTCATCCCACGGTCGCATCCGACCAGTGCGACAATCATTCCAAATATGATGGATTTTATAACACCGATATATAAATCAGACGGGACGCAGAATACACGAATCGAGTGCATAAAGACATAGGAAGACACGCCGTGTGAAAGGGATGCTACAATCATTCCGCCGCCGACACCGATTACAACGCCAAAAACATTCAGTATGGGAAGCATTGCCATACATGCGACAAGCCTGGGAACGACAAGGTAGCCGATCGGGCTTACGGCCATGCACCTCAGGGCATCGATCTGCTCAGTAACGCGCATTGTGCCGATTTCCGCAGTAATTGCAGCACCGACTCTACCGGCAAGCACAACACCGCAAAGGACCGGGCCTAATTCACGGCCTATGCCGATGGCGACAATAGCTCCGACAGTAAAATCAGCCCCATATTTCGTAAGCTCCCCTGCAATCTGTACCGAAAGTACCATGCCCGTAAATAAAAGTGTCAGTGCAACAATCGGAAATGACAAAACACCGAGGGACAGGCACTGCTTAAACGTTTCCCTGCTCCTGATCGTGCCTATTTCCTTTACCGTTGCAATCAATAAAAGGATAATGGCCCCTAATTGGTGAAATATACTGATCGTTTGTCTTCCCAAAGATTCAATAAATGCCATATGGAGCCCCCTTCAAAAATCTATATTTCCCCCCAGCATTTTATGCCGTGGGATAAGTGATTATTCTATAACTGCGGTTTACATAATCTATCAGGCTTTGTCCTTGCCTGCACTCTTATCGGAACCAGGTTCTGAAGTCTTGTCTGATGCTTTTTTCTCAGATGTCTGCAGCGCACTGCTGTCCATCTTCTCAAAGCCTTTTTCCTTTGAATTCTTGATAAGGACTTTCAGCTTACGGTCTCTGTCTTCAGGCGTAGTTACTTTGAAAGTAAACTGTCCGTCGCCATATATAACATAATCTGTCAGCACAGAGCTCTTGGCGGTCTCCTTGCTCATATCGCCATGATCTGCGCTGTTTCCTTTTCTGCCCTTCAGGTAATCAGGAACATCCGAATCATCCCGGTCAGTAATTTCTGCCTTGGTTTTCGAAGACGATGTCTTGTTATTAATCGTGCTGACAGAAGGATCCAGAATTTCAGCGACGATCTGGTTATTCTGATCTTCTTTCTGCAGTTTATCGAAAAGGTCGTTGAAATCTTTATACACACGCACGCGGTCAAGGACTTCATCCGTCAGATTATACTGCTGCTGCTGCAGAAGGTACGGAAGCGGAATCACGCCGCCTCCCCGTATTTCAAGAATCATGTCCCCAAGCGGCTGATCAGCAGGAACGGTAAATGACATCTCTTTATAGAAAACCTCTCCCCTGTATGGCTGGAGCCTGACACGGATATAAATCGTATCACCGGGACTGACAACCATCGGGTAAGCAGATGCATCTAAAAGCTGCGCAGTTTTTCTTTCGGAGGTCACCTTCATGTCTACATTGATATCTCTAAGTTCATACTTTTCAAACCGGTTCTGCTCAAGAAGCTTGACTACATTATAAATTTCATCAACACTCTTCTCTGCGGCCTCATTAGACGACCAGAACATGTTGCTTCTTGTAAAAGCCTTTTTATTCAAGTCTTTAGGAAACAATGTATAGTTTACAGTAACGGTTCCCTGCCCTTTTCTGTCCATTGTCCTGCTTATGGCATTATAGGCAGACGTTGCAGTCAGCGCAGGAAGCATGGATTCATTCTGGATCATGCGTACATTAAAGTCCGTGCTCCTGTTGAGATCCAGATCAAGAACATTAGCATGAAGACGCACGGAATCCGGAGTGATGCCGCTGACGCCGCTGATCCCTGCACCGCGGTCCTGATTGACTACGCCGATTTCAGCCCCCACGGATCCCAGTTTGAACGGAATATTCTGGCTTGGCACGATGGTGAGTATGTATGCATTGTGCATGAAGTAGCCGGAACTGCCCTTATCAAGAAACGGATGTCCGAATGCGATCATGTGATTTCCATCTACATAGGTTACCGTCCCTACAGCGCCCAGCCTTAAATCGCCTGTGACTAAAGTTGCAGCGACAGAACCGCCGGCTTCCAGAGGATAAGGTGCATCATCATTTTGAACAGAGACAGAGGAATACGGCACCATATTGAATTCCTTCATTTTTTTTGCAAGAAATTCCATTCCGCTTCCAGTATATCCTTCTGCCATAAGCGGCGTATCCAAAGCCACAAAACCATTCGTATCCGGATGGTCACTAGTGTTTTGATCCGTGTCATTAATGGTCCACAGGCGGATCATATCAGAAATCGGTGTAACCATTCCTATCCGGCCGTTAGACTGCGGAAAACCATATGATATGGCACCTAAAAGTTTGCCGTTTATATAAACAGGACTTCCGCTCATTCCCTGAGCAATCCCGTTAGTCTTGTCAATGACAGGCCCTGAAACCTTCACTAATACTAAATCTCCGCCTGAAGCTCCTTTATGCTTGAGTATGCCCAGAACTTCCACATCGAAGGTATCAATTTGTCTTCCGTGAACAACAGTCTTAGCATATCCGTGCATTCCTTCCTGCACGTCTGAAACCGGCAGAAATTCCTGTGCTGCATAAGCCTGACCCATGCCGGAAAGTGCCAGAAGCACTGCCAGCGCGAGATTTTTCAGTTTATTTTTCAGCATCGCTTATCATTTTCCCTTATCATTAATTCTTATTGGTATCGATAACAGCAACTGCCTGCTGTTTATCAATTCTCTGTCCTTTGACTACCAGGACTTTCTGCACAACACCATCAGCATCCGCCCTTGCAGCCGGAACCGGTCCGACAAGCGAGTCGACCGTTACTATAACCTGTCCTTCCTTGACAACGGCATTTTCTTCCACAACAGAGGTTACAACGCCGCTTAAGACAGAGCTCTGTGGAACTTGTTCTGCAAAAACAGCAGGACAAGCTGCGCCTGCGAAAATCAGCATAGAAAGGATTCCCGCCTTTTTATTTAATTTCATGATTGCTCAACCTTCTTATCAGAATGCTTTCATTATCAATTATATGTATTATTCTTTTTATTTTACCATCTTTTATCGTAAAACACACATCATTTTAAAAACCGTGTGGTATTCAGTTTAACATAGTGTCATAAAGAAACGCGTTATATATGCAAAAAAGATATGGAATGTTTTTCCATATCTCCTTTGTAATATTGACGTATCAATGAAGATCCTGAAGCGAATCTCTAAATTCATCAATATAATCTAAAGATTTACCCGCTCCGACAGCATTAATATAATTAGGTCTTTCAACAACATATGCCCGGAAACCCGTTATTCTGGAAATGAGTATATCGAGTCCCTTCAGCTGCGAGCCTCCGCCAATGAGTTTGATGCCATGTTCTCTGATATCGGCCAAAATGGCTGGCGGCGTACGCTGGATGACATCCCTGATGCACTTGAAGATATCATACAGAATTGGATTGACAACGCTTGCAATGTCTTCTCCCGTCACTGCAATCTTGACAGGAAGACCGGATACCAGTGAAAGCCCGAATGTTTCAGAAATCCTCGGAGTCTGTTCCAAATCCCACTGTGCTCCCAGGGCAATTTTCAAAGATTCTGCTTCTTTTCTGCCAATGCGGACATGATATTTCTCTTTTACCAGGTTCATGATGGCCTGATCCATCTTGATGCCCGATCTCGTAGAGAACTGGCTGGCAACGATTCCGCGCGGTGAGAGTACGGATACCTTCGTAGAGCCGCCTCCGACATCTACAAACATTGTCCCTTCAGGCGTCTTACTGGATCCATTCATCCCCATCATTGCTGCCAGCGGCTGATCAATCAGCACAGTCTTCCTTGCTCCCATGGCAACAGCAGCTTCCAGAAGAGCTCTCCTCTGAACGCTGTTGATCCCGTCAGAAACACACATAATGAGGCGTGGATGGAAAAACATGCTCTTCAGGTATGATTTATTGACGATGGAGTTTAAAAGGTATGCAGCACCGTTATAATCAATAATCGCACCATTGCGCAGCGGACGGATGATACTGATCTCATGGGGAGCCTTTCCTTCCATTTCTTCTGCCTTGGTGCCAAACGCAAAGTATTCATGAGTGATCTCATTGCGCGCCAAAACGGAAGCTTCAGAAAATATAAGGCCTTTATGCTTTACATAAAGAACTATATTGGAAGTACCAATATCTACTCCTATATCTTCTGCGCCGAATGAGCCGATCCAGTCCATCAGCGAGCTTTGACCGGAATTATCCTTTTTTATTTCTTCCGTACTTTCAGTCTTTGTCGACACGGATAATATCTGCTCCTAATCCCTGTAATTTCTCAACCAAATGATCATAGCCGCGGTCAATATGATGCAGCTCCCCGATTTCTGTTTCTCCATGGGCTGCCAATCCAGCTAATGTCAGGGCTGCCCCTGCTCTAAGATCTGTTGCACGCACAAAAGCTCCCGTAAGGAAAGGAACACCCTGAACGATAGCGCAGCGGCCTTCCACCTGAATGGATGCTCCCATACGCTGGAGCTCACCGACATGCATGAAACGGTTTTCAAAGACAGTTTCAGTAATTTTGCTGATCCCGTTTCCAATTGTCATTAAAGCCATGAACTGAGCCTGCAGGTCAGTCGGGAAACCAGGATAAGGAAGTGTCTTTATGTCTGTAGATCTGATCTTTCCATCACTAACGACGCGGACACTGTCGATTTCCTTAGTCACTTTAACGCCTGCTTCATTCAGTTTGGCTAGAAGTGGCTTCAAATGTTCCGTCAGGACATTTTCTATGACAACATCGCCGCCTGCCATAGTAGCAGCGATCATGAATGTACCGGCCTCGATGCGGTCAGGAATCACTGTATGGGAAACGCCCTCCAGTTTCTTGACACCTTCAATACGGATGATATTAGTCCCCGCACCTTTGATGTTGGCACCCATGGAATTGAGGAATGTAACAAGATCGACGATTTCCGGTTCTTCTGCTGCATTTTCAATGACAGTCCGCCCCTCAGCTGTTGCTGCGGCCATCAGGATATTTTCAGTAGCACCAACGCTTGGGAAATCCAGGTAAATCGTAGTCCCCTTCAGACCATGCGGTGCATAGCTTTCTACAAAGCCGTTTCCAATATTGATTTCAGCACCCATAGCTTCAAACGCTTTAAGATGCAGGTCAATCGGCCGGCTTCCAATCATGCATCCGCCAGGAAGAGCGATTTTTGCATGTCCCATCTTTGCTAAAAGCGGTCCCATGATCAGGAAGGACGCTCTCATTTTGCTCATCAGTTCATAGGAAGCTTCTGTCTTATTTAATAAGGAGGAATCAAATGTCAGGACATTGTCTTCTTTTTTGACTTTTACTCCCAGCGATTCCAAAACGCTGCAAATGGTAAAAACATCATCCAAATTGGGCGCATCTACGATCGATGCAGGTGTTTCCGGCAGAAGCGTTGCAACAATAATAGGTAAAACTGCGTTTTTAGCACTCGAAACGCGTACATTCCCATGAAGGGTCTTTCCCCCATGAATCACTAATTTTTCCAAGCGGAATCACTCCTGTACTTTAAATACGAACTTATTAACCATAATTTCAATCAGTTTTAGACAAATCTGCCTTTTATACCACCCGCAAAACATTCTCCTTTAAAAACAGGTGCGTATTGCCAGTGGAGCAGAGTTCATATATGTTTTTAGATTACACGTATCATAGCATAGCAAATATTATATGTGATTTCAAGAAAATCTATTGCCCCAATGTTGCTGTTACGCGTTTAACACTCTCGGAATCACCTAAAATGACAAGCATATCCTCTACATCCATTTTCATATCCGGATGAGGATTGACGAACATTTCCCCTTTCCTCTTGATTGCAACAACTGTTATATTATATTTCTTTCTTACATCTATATCTATTAAACTCTTTCCAATCCAGTCCTGAGGAACATGAATGGAAAGAATCGTGATATTGTCTTCCATTTCAATATAATCGACGATGCCTGGCGAAATCAGATTGTGTGCTACCCTGACACCCATTTCTTTTTCAGAATATATGACTTTGTCTGCGCCGATCTTCTGGAGCATCTTGCCATGCAATGGGTCCAACGCTTTTACAACGATTTTCTTGACACCCATATCCTTCAGAAGAAGCGTCGTCATAAGGCTTGCAGATAGTTCCCCTACTGCTACAACTGCTACATCTGCATTCCCTGCTCCTATAGCAGTCAGGTTTTTCTCGTCTGAGCAGTCGGCACAAACTACATAACCCAATGTGTCAGATAAATCCTGCACTACATCTTCTGCAATATCCATGGCCATTACATCATAGCCCATTTTTTCCAGTGTTACAGCGACACTCTCTCCAAAGCGGCCAAGTCCTGCAACAAAAAACTGTAATTTGCGTCCCATATCTTAATCCTCATCCCACAATTATATTTTCTTTAGGATATTTAAGCTGGCGGCTGTGATGGCTGGCAAATGTAATTGCCAGTGTCATGACGCCAATTCTGCCTATATACATGGCTATCATCAGTACAATCTTGCACGGTGTGTTCCACTCGCCAGTAAGCCCCATGCTGAAACCCACAGTACTGAAAGCCGAGACAGCTTCAAACATGACATCTTCAAAGTCAAAGCTCATCGGCTCAAAAACAAATACGAGAAAAGCAGTAATAAACGTGATCACCACTGCAAGAGTAAAGACATTCGATGCTTTGACGAGACAGTCCGGATCTACATGCTTATGATAAATAACAACATCTTTTTTGCCTCTTATCCAGGCATAAAGTGATAAGAAAAGCAGTCCGATCGTTGTCGTACGTATGCCGCCTCCCGTCGATACGGGAGCTGCCCCGATAAACATGAACATCATAACCAGAAGGACAGTTTGATCAAGCATGGAATGTATATCAAAAACAGCAAATCCGCCCAATCTGGATGAAACTGACATTAATACTGCGCTCTGCCATTTCTCCATGGTAGAAAGTCCGCCAAGGGTCTCCGGATTATTTCCTTCCAGATTATAAAATATAATCGTTCCAAGCGGAATCAGGATTGCTTCCATCAGGAAAATAAGCTTGCTGTTCAAGGACAGCCCGGACCAGCTCCTGTGTCTAAGGAAGTCATCCGCCGCCATGAATCCGACGCCTCCAAGGAACATCGTTACGACAATAACTGTACTGACAAAGGGATCCGCAGCCATTTTGGCAAATCCTGCATTGGCTCCCATAATATCCAGCCCGCAGTTGGTAAATGCAGATACGGCATGCCAGTATCCAAGATAGATACCCATGGGCCCAAATTTGAAATAAAAATAGACTGCCAGAAGTGTCCCCGAGATAAACTCAACCAGGAGTGTCATGAATATGATTTTACGCACGAGCATAACCATCCCTGACGGTGTTTGCAGGTTGAACGAATCTCTGATGAGCAAACGTTCCTGAAGGCGGATCTTGCGTCCCGTCGATATCCCTACCATCGCCATGATAGTCATGATGCCAAGGCCGCCGACCTGCATAAGGAATAATATCACAAGTTGTCCGAATATAGTGAAATCTGTCCGTACATCAAACATGGACATTCCCGTAACGCTGACAACGCTTACAGACATGAACAGCGCATCAACAAAGCTGACCTCAGCATTTCCCGTTGTAGAAAAGGGGAGCATCAGCAAAAGCGCGCCGAAAACCATGAACAAGGCAAAGCCACCGCAGATCAGTACGCCCCTGTGCAATTGGCTCAAAGCCGAAACAATGTATCTGAACATTATAGAATTCCCCTTTATCCCCCATATGTTCTTTCCCAAGCAATTTATTTTATCATATAAACGCTTCTTTTATTATACTATTTATTGGGAAACTCTGAAATCCTCAATAAAGAAATAAAGACCGCAGATCATAAATCTGCAGCCTTCATTTCATTGCTTGTTATTTTTCCTTATCATTGGCATTGCTGCCGTTATCTGATTTCTCAGCGCCCTTGTCTTTGCCTATTTCCTTCAGGGCTTCTTCTGCCTCAATAGCGGCTATAGCGCCAAGTATATCATGTCTGGTTATAATGCCGACCAGTCTAACCGGCACTTTGGCTCCTTTGACCTTGATATCTTTCTTAGGTTTTTCCACAACCGGCACAGTCTTCAAATGTTCATCGACCATGAGCGTCGTAATGGTATCCATGTCGGTGTCAGGTGTTACACAACGCACATCTCTTGTCATGATTTCAGATGCAGTCGTTGCGAGCAGTTTCCTGAAGGATTTTTCATACCGCCCGAAACCATAGTAATAAAGATTTCCGCCCAGTACATCTACATACTGAGGAATCTGTGGACGAACCTTCTTGTAAAGAAGATCTCCTTCTGAAACGATTCCCAACAATTCATTATCTTCCCCAACTACTGGAATCGCACTGACCGGATGTGTAATAAAAAGCCCGACCAGTTCGTGTACAGTTATGTCAGGAGAGACGGTAAATACATAATTGGTCATAAAATCCTTTGCTTTTAGTGACCTGGCCATCATAACCCCTTCCTTTCAAAATAAAGTCTAAATCTATTATTACTTCCCTTCTATATTATTTTATCCAATTTTAAATAAAGCCGCAATTAATTTTATCTTTTGTTTTCAGATTATCGATTACAAATGATAATGCTGGTTGTGAATAATTTTCATGGCTCTGTAAATCTGCTCGGAGAGTATCAGTCTTGCCATCTGATGCGTCAATGTCATTTTGCCAAATGATATGCGCAGATTTGCACGCTTCCGTATATTTTCTCCATTCCCGCAGGGACCGCCGATCATAAAATAGAAGTGATTGGTCCCCGTGAGCATCTTATCATTCAGGCAGCCCGCAAATTCCTCGGAAGTCATTTCTTTTCCTTTTAAATCAAGAAGGATCAGGTAATCTTCATCACGAATGTGTTTAAGAAGGCTTTCTCCTTCTTCCATCAATATTTTTTCTTTCATGACGGGAGAGCAGTTATCAGGCATCTTCACTTCATTCTGCTCTAATTCCTCCCATTTTGAAAATGGTGTCAGGCGCTTCACATATTCCTGAATGCCTGCCCGCATCCATTTCTCCTTGATTTTTCCTACAGCAAGTATCGTTATTTTCATGAGTTGTTCCCCGGAGCAGAGGAAAGAAGCACGTCTGTATTCGTCTCCCTGCCATTATGTGAATACGTAAGGCTGATGCGGTCCCCGGGCTGATGTCCGTCAAGAATATCCCTCATTTCCTTTACTGAACTGATCTTCTTGCCATCAATTGCCAGGATGTAATCTCCCGGTTTTACGTTCGTAAGGCTCAATGGGCTGTTTTCGGCAACTTTCATAACAAGGACGCCGTTTTCATTGTTCCATGTATATCCATACCTCATAGCTATGTCTTTATCAGCAGCATAAACGCCAAGATAAGCACGAATAACCTTCCCGTGTTCAATCAGCTGCTGCACGATGCCCTTTACCTGGTTAATCGGAATGGCAAATCCCATTCCCTCGATTCCCTCCTTGGAAATCTTCGCACTATTGATTCCCACTACCTTGCCGTCTGCCGTCACTAAAGCGCCTCCGGAATTGCCCGGATTGATTGCGGCATCCGTCTGAATCAATTTAAATCTCTGGTCAACATCATCAAGGCTCCTGTTCAGGGCACTGATTACGCCAACGGTTACCGTCCCCTGGAATTCAAGTCCTAAAGGATTGCCTATGGCAATAGCGGTTTCACCAACCTGCAGATTATCTGAATCGCCAAAACTTGCAACGGGAAGATCATCGCTGCCATCAATCTTCACGACGGCAAGATCCGTGGCCGGATCGGTGCCTATAACAGTTCCTGATACCGTCTTGCCATTAGAAAGCGATACGTTTACATCCTTGCTTCCCGAAACGACATGGTTGTTGGTAACAATATATCCCTTTTTATCAAAAATAACTCCGGAACCGACACTTGTTCCTACCTCGACGCGGCGGTTGAATATATCCCTGTCATACACTTTTGTCGTAATCCCGACAACTGCCGGGCCAACTTCTTTGACAGCCTGAACAATCGCAGTATTCCTGACCGCCGGCAGTTCCTTGTTCTTATCAGGAGTTTGCTGGAACATCTGGCTGGAGGATGCCGCAGTACTTCCCTTGGGAACAATGCTAAAATTCCCCATGAAGTAACCACCGGCTCCGCCTATGATCAATAAAGCTGCCGCCAGGGCAAACAGTTTCTTTCTTCCTGAACTTTTGTCATCTTTATTCAACTGAATTTTTCTGCCGTTCTGTTCGAGCTGCTTATCAAGTTCTTCTCTATCCATATGAATCCCTCATATCTGTCCATAGACGACTAATTAATACAAGCAAAACAAACTAAAGTTCAATCTTCAGGCTATATTGATTGTTTTATGTATTATAACATGGTAAAAATATAAATCTTTATTCCTGAAATTAAACAAATTATAAAAAGACAGCAGGTTTATGCTCCTGCTGTCTCTTATATAGCTTAAATTACTTGGCGAAGTCTGTAGCTCTTGTTTCACGAATCACTACGACTTTGACCTGACCAGGATATTGCAGTTCCTTTTCGATACGCTGTGAAATATCATGTGCCAGAATAGTAGCCTGATCTTCACTTACCTTTTCTGGTTTTACAATGACTCTCAATTCACGGCCGGCCTGGATTGCATAGCAGTTGGAAACACCGGAGAACGATTTTGCGATATCTTCAAGCTTTGTCAGTCTCTTGATATAGTTTTCCAGGGTTTCTCTTCTTGCTCCAGGGCGGGCAGCGGAAATTGCATCAGCTGCGGCAACCAGAACAGATTCAATACAGGTTGGTTCCATATCTCCATGATGTGAAGCTATTGCGTTAATGACCTGCGGCGGTTCATGGAACTTCTGTGCCAATTCAACACCCAGTTCAACATGGGTGCCTTCCTGTTCCCTGTCCACTGCCTTACCAATATCGTGAAGCAGGCCCGCGCGCTTGGCGAGATCCACATCTGCTCCGATATCTGCCGCCATGATACCTGCAAAATAGGAGGTATCTATACAATGCTGCAGCACATTCTGTCCATAGGAAGTACGATACTTCAGACGGCCAAGAATCTTAATCAGATCCGGATTCATTCCGCGGATGCCGCACTGCATAACTGCCTGCTCGCCTGCTTCCCGGATTTCCTTTTCAACGTCTTTCTTTGTTTTTGCAACCACTTCTTCGATTCTTGCAGGATGGATGCGTCCGTCTTTTACAAGGCTCTCAAGAGCAAGACGGGCAATTTCCCTGCGGATTGGATCGAAGCAGGAAAGGATAACAGCCTCAGGCGTATCATCAATAATAAGATCTACGCCGGTAAGAGTTTCTATTGCACGTATATTTCTTCCTTCGCGGCCTATGATACGGCCTTTCATTTCTTCATTCGGAAGCGCCACTACAGAAACGGTTGTCTCCGAAACCGTATCAGCTGCATTTCTCTGAATAGCACCGGCTATGATTTCTCTGGCCTTTGTATCAGCAGTTGCCTGGGCTTCTTCAATCGCATCTCTGATTCTGACTGCCTTTTCGTGCGTCAATTCTTCATCTACACGGGCAATAATCATATCCTTTGCCTGTGCACGTGATAACTGGGATATTTCTTCCAGTTTCGCTTCCTGCTGGCTATATAAAGCTTCAACCTTGTCTTTCTGCGCTTTAACCTGGACTTCTTTCTTATCCAGCTGTGCTTCACGCTGTTCGAGATTCCCGCTTCTCCAGTCAAGATTATTTTCCTTCTGGACAAGTCTCTGCTCGTACTTCTGAAGCTCGTCACGACGCTGCTTGCTTTCCTGCTCAACGTCTTCACGCAGCTTGTGAATTTCTTCCTTTGTCTGAACAAGGGTCTCTTTCTTTAAAGTTTCTGCTTCCCTTGATGCAGATTCAAGCATTTTCTTTGCATCATCAGCAATCTGTTTTGCTTTTTCTTCAGCGGATCCAATGCGCGCTTCTGCAATTCTCTTTCTCAGGAGATATCCTACACCGATACCGACAACTGCAGCAACAATACAACCCAAAATCACATAAAGTAAAACTTCATCTAGTGTCAAATACTTCACCTCTTTCTTTCCAATATTTTTTCATTAGACATTCCGAAACACTGCCTTTATCTTGTCATATCCGTCATTTGCATTGTAAGCTCCAGACCAGATCATCTGGATAGTTATATTAAAATTATCATCTGATAATAAAACAAAAACGATCCATCCTGATAAAAGGCAAACAAATTAAAATAATCTTGCCAATTTGACACATATTAATTCTAAATTCTTTAGTTTTCATTGTCAAGGCGGGCATCTGTAAACACCGCTGTTTTACGGGCAGTTCTTCCCCCCCAAAAAATACCGTACCGTATTTGAAACATATGGCATCCTAAGCGCTTTTCCCCTCAGTCTCCTCTTCCGCCGCCTAGAAGTGACCAGAGCAAAAGCGCACCAAAGGCCACCCAGGACATAAAATAACTCATTATGCCTAAATCTGTCAGGATATTGATGACGGTCAGTCCCAGCATGAAGAGCATATTCTCCCTCATATTCAGGAGGGGATCCCTTCTGAACAGGAAGTAAGAAGCTGCAAGTACTCCGCAATTTACAATTAAAACTACCGAAAGATAAAACATAAGAGGAACAAGCTGAAGAATATAGCTCCCGAAGAGCATGATGCACATCACATAAATCCATGTAGATGCCATATTTATTCCTCCCTGAACATATCTCCGTCCTTTTGAGGTATCCATATTTTCTGATCGGGAAAGAGCCATCTGAATTCATAGGATGGTGCCCAGACATTTCCAAAAGCATGCATGGGAATGAGCAAACCGGATTCAACCTTGCTCAGGAACTTTTTAACGCCCCACTCCCTTGCCACCTGGAGTCTAGCATCCACCGGGAACATGGCGATATCCACTTTTCCCCCGGACAGTTTTTCCAATTCTGCAAAATAATTATTTCTGGCATCCAGATTGGCAGCATCAGAGTCGCCTGCCCAATGCCACCAGTTTAAATCACCTGCATGGAAGATGGTGATTCCATGACAATGGATCAGGAACGATCCGCCGGCATCCGTCGAACCATACATTTTAACGGTGAAATCCTCATTCGAATAAGAATCTCCCACGTCCATCAGATGCATCTTCCCTGCATCTCTCAAATAGAGATCACAATCCCTATGCAGGATGTATCCATCAGCATATTCCTCAAACCGGCTGATGGATGGATTGAAATGATCCCCATGGAAGTGACTGACAAAGAAGTAAATTTTATTTCTGCCATCTGTAATCATTTTTCCCACATGTTGCAAGGGATCCTTATAATAGTCAAAAACGAGAACTATGTCGTCGATTTTCAGAATGAATCCGCTGTGATTCAGAAAATAAATATCTGCGGGCATATGAATCTCCTTTCGCGGATGTAAAAGCAGCCATAGTTACACATCCGGCAAAATAAATTGAATATTTTCTATTAATTATAAAATTTCAATAAATCTATGTAATTACTGTACTTATCTAGTATAATAATTATAGCATAGTCTAATTCTCATTAGCGAGAACCATCGATATATTTTAATTTCAAACTTTGGTTTATAACGACAGGAGGTTCATAATATGGTAGTCATTCATGATATGCAGGAACATCGTTTTAAAATAGAGGATCCAAAAGGTTTATGCTATTTGGAATACTCTGAGGACGGAAATAACCAGTTTACCGTTCTTCATACTATAGTTCCCGATGAACTTTCCGGCCGGGGACTGGCTGCGCAGCTGGCTCAGGCTTTTTATGACTGGATCAGAAGCAACAACTATTCAATGAAATCAGAATGCACCTACATGGATGCATGGCTCAAGCGCAAAAAGATTGAAATCTGAGATTCAGGGATTCATCTTCGGTTTCCTTTTTAGAACTATGTCATTGAAAGGAATAATATGTTTTATAAATTTATTGAACGCTAATGGGAGCTCCCACATTCTTCTTAAATATATTGCTTGAGATAACACAGTAAAAAACACCGGGCTGGTTTTGCCCGGTGTTTTTTACTGTTCCTGCATTTTCTGCAGTTTCTGTTTTTTCTCCGCCAAATAGTCATGCAGGGAGAAATTATCAATATCGATTTTACCGTTTTTCTCCTGATTCTCTTTTACATTCAGAAGCTCAGAGAATGTATTTTCAGCTTCAAAGCCATACCGCCAGAATGCTGTACCGCCAAGCCCGTATTTGCCAACCAGGCTCATTTTGTCTTCGAGTGATTTTGCATCTTCTAACCATGTTTTATAGGCAGTTCCTTTTTCTTTCCAGGAGGAAGTATACTGCTTCTCTTCGTCATTCCATACAGGCCTTAATTTATGCCGGCTTATGAACTGGTCTGTGTATTTCAGGGTCAGCACCCTTGATTTCCACCTGCCGGATTCATTAACCCAGACTCTTGTATAAAGCGGAAGCCCCAGAATCATTTTTTCGCCCGGTACGCTCTTTTTTAAAACCTTGATGCTGTCATCAAGCCATGAATAAGATGCAACAGATCCGGGAACTGTGCTGTTCCCAGGCGTCTCGTCATAACCCATAACGACTAAATAATCTGCTGCCTTTGCAAGATTTTCTCTGTCATAGCACAAGCTCCATGTAGGAGACCATTCATTGTACACAGTAACATCTACTGTTACCATTTTCCCCTGCTCATGCATAGCGCCGGAAAGCTTCTTGATAAAGTCAGTATAGAGGTTCTTGTCCTCCTGCTTCATATTTTCAAAATCAATATTATATCCGCCCAGATCATATACCTCGGAAATCGCATCTATGCGGGAAATCAGTTTTTCCTGCATTTTGGAATCATGCATAAAGGCAGATGTTCCGGGAATATCAAAATCATTATGGATCAAAGGCAGTACATTAAATCCGTTATCCTTTATCCCCTTCAAATACACCAGATCGGGAACAAAATCATTTTGAGAAACATCTTTATAAGATCCCCAGGTCGGCGAAATTATGATTGCATTGTCTTTACCTACGTCTTTTATACTGCTGGTGCTGAATTCATGTTCCGGATCCCATATGATGACCTGCCGGGACTTCTTTTCTTCTTTCTTCCCGGAATCACGGCTTTCCTTTTTCAACGTGATTTTCTTGTATTTTTCATCATATTTATAAGTGATTCCAGACTGCCCGGCAAAGTATCCAAAATCGACATATGGTTTGCCTGAAATTATCTTGGATGGAATCTGGACGGATTCCTGCCTGCCTGCACCTGATTTCAGCTTGACGTATATTTTATTTTTTTCTTCTGAAACATCCCACTTCTTCCCTAGTTCAAACGTATTCGGAGAAGCATATAATACGCCTTCATTAAGCAGTACTGTTACATTTTTGGCTCCGCTTACTTTTATTTTCGTATTCGGGTCATCAGCCCATGAATGAACCGGCAGCATCAGAAGAAGCATGCCTGCCGCTAATACCTTTAGACTTAAATTCACCTTGGTCCCCTTTATCGATAATAATGCATGACAAATTCACGAACTAATTGAACCACATTTGGCGTCTTGAAAATGTCTTCAAACTGCTTTGCCGAATTTAATTCGATTTCCTTGTCATATAAGAATTTCTCAAATTGTTTCTGAATTTGCTTTATACGGTGCTGATTTTCCCAAAGAGCCTCATCTCTGCCAAAAATTTCACGCATGAAGAAATGCATAAGAACCGGCCGGAAATAATATTCCGCAAAGCAGGACTCAATCCAATAATCAAATCTGGTCTTTCTGATTCTTTCTGTTTTCTTAAGGAATTTCAGATAGAATTCAAGCCCTTCTTCAACACCGGACCAGAAATCGCCAAAAGCAATATCATATTCACCGTCTGCCTGATGGTCTGCGTAGTCGAATGCATCTGCCTGTACTATGTGGATTTTTTCTTTATGCGGGAATTGCGGAAGCAAAACATCATTGAATATTTTGATGATGGAAGGATTCATTTCAACGATGGTGACTGAATCGACTGTTTCCTTTTGCGCTGCCATGAATGCATAGTACCCAAGACCCAATCCATATGTGATTACCTTTCCCCTCGCCAGACGGAGAGGCTCTTCCATAGACTCTATTTCACTCATTACGAGGCTCATCCAGACTTCTCCGTTTTCCAGAAGAACCGGGAAATTGACTTTATCGTCAAAGAATCCGGCCTCAGCATGCATGAACACATTATCCGAATGCTGTTTATCATGATACGTCTGGATAAACTCTCCCGGCAGGTAATCATTCATCGTCAAAAGGATATGATCTTTTTCAACGGTAGGAATCTTGATGCACTGGTAATAGGGATTATCCGTGATGACTGACGAGGAAAAGCAATGCGTATGCCCTGATATCATATGAAACAGCGCTCGCTTGAGTTCTTTTTCGCTTAAGAGTTCAGTGATATCAGAATACGGTTCCAGCTCTTTTTTATAGAAGCTGAGACGTTCTGTCGCATCATCGATCAAATCAAGGAAACCGCTTTCCACCGCATCCCTTACGACTTTATCCTTGGACCTGCCTTTAAAGTCCAGATCTTCCACATACAGATGATCCTGCACTTCGCCAAGCATGATTTCTCCTGCAATTTCAGAAATCAGAAACTGCCTCCACAGCCCGCCGGTCACTCTTTCAGCTTCTGGTCCTTTAACCAACTTCATATGGCTTTACTCCTTTTAGATAAACTATTTGCATTGATTCTATATGGCTCCGCTGGCAATTGTCATTCCGACTACCTTCTCTGCACCGCCCAGTTTGAGCTCGTGAGCAGCCGCTTCCATGGTAGCGCCGGTTGTATAGACATCATCAACTAAAAGGATCTTCCTGCCTTTCACGTCCATCCCTTTATTGATATGAAAAGCTCCTTTTATGTTTTTGTACCTTTCCACGCGTGTAAGGAGTGACTGTGTCTCACCCCTGCGCAGACGTACGAGCCCCTGCGGGAAATATTCTTTCCCTGCACTTTCCATCCATTTCTGGAACATTTTATCGACCTGGTTGTATCCTCTTTCCTTCATCTTCCTTGATGCAAGAGGCACCGGAATGACAATCTTAAAGTCTTCCATCCGGTCCCACCAGGGAAATCTGTCAAGCAGGGGCGGAAAGGCTTTTGAAAGTTCTGATTTTCCGTTGTACTTGAGCTGCAGTATGCATTTTCTCATCCCGCTGTGATAATCGCAAAGCGTATAGCAGCCGTCTAAATGGTCCGTTACTGATGAATTGATCAGACGGGGATTCCATGTATCATTGATGCAGCTGCCGCACCAGATTGTCTTATAGCTGGTAAGCTTTCCGCAGCCGGGACAGCACCAGGGATACAGAAGCTCGGCTGCTATTTCTATAAACCTATTCATGGTTCATCCCTTTGATCAAGGGCAGAAGCAGGCTGTATCTATGCTGCGTGCGTGTCGAGCTGATTGCCTGGGAAAGTGCGCTTTCCGTCGTCACTAAAATAGTTTTCTTTCTCGCCCTCGTAATTCCGGTATAAAGCAAATTGCGCTGAAGCATGATTCTCTGCTCCGGAAGCAATGCAAAAATGATGGTATCATATTCGCTTCCCTGGCTCTTATGCACGGTCGATGCATAGGCAAGCTGGAGGTCTCCCCACTCAGCGCGGGTGTATTCTATTTCCTTCTCATAATATCTTACAAAAAGTTTGTTTTCATTGACCGCCCAGACAATCCCGACATCTCCGTTGTACACTTTTTTCTCATAATCATTTCTGCGCTGCATGACCTTATCACCTACAGCAAATGGAAATGGAAGATGATCACTGCCCTGCACCACTTTCTGAATGGATGCATTCAGATGATCGACTCCGCATGCACCCTTGTACATGGGAGAAAGTACCTGCATTTTCAGCTTATTATCTTCATCGGCATAGTGGAAGTGCCAGCACAGGGTCATTATTTTATGGAAAGCATCATCCTCAGAATCTGTATATAAGATCTGGAAATCGCCATTTTCATCCGGGCAGCAGTATTTCACCTCTCTGATCAGGACAGCATTCTCAATGATTCCGCTTCCTTCCTCCTGGCGGAATATATGATTCAATCTCACGACCGGCGCCATTTCACTTTCAATAATTGCCTTAAGAGGATTTCCCGGCCCTACCGGAGGGAGCTGATCCACATCTCCCACAAGAATCAGATGCGTGCCCTCTTTCAAAGCGCTCAGCAAGGAATGGAATAAGACGACATCCATCATGGATGCTTCATCAACTATAATAATATCCTCGGATAAGGTATCTGACTGGTTCTTGTTGAAGTATGCCTCTCCGTTTTCGTGAAGCTCGGCTTCAAGAGCTTTATGAATGGTTTCGGCTTCCCGTCCGCTGGATGAGGACAGCCTTTTTGCCGCGCGTCCGGTCGGCGCCATTAATTTGACCTTGAGGCCGCACTGTTCAGCCGCATATACAATTGCTTTCACAAGTGTCGTCTTTCCTGTTCCGGGTCCTCCGGTAATGACAACCAGCCCGAAATCCAGCGATTTTTTTACAGCATCCTTCTGTTCATCTTCCAGAGTAATAAAGTTCGATTTTTCAAACCTTTCCAAAGATAAATTAACGGATCTGCCTTCAGGCTCCATATCCAGAAGTTTTCTGATCCGCCTTGCTGAATCTGTTTCTGCTTCATAAAGGAAAGGCAGGTAAAAGTAAGATATGCCTTCATGTATCAGCTCATCAGGCTTATCTCTTCCCGTAAAATCAGCAGCAATCGTACTTACGGAATCATATGAAAGTCCAAGCATGGCCGCTGCTTCCTGATAGACCTGATCCTTGGGAGCACAGGAATTTCCCCGGCTGTATTCATACCACAGGGCATTTTTGATGCCATGAGAAATCCTGTCAGCAGACAGTTCAGATACGCCCATTGCCAGAGCAATCTTATCCACGTCCTGGAAATGCATATCCGGTATGTCGTGAAGGAGCTGGTATGGATCTTCTTTCAAAATGATATCCAGATCTTCTCCATACAGAGTCTGCAGATCTGCTGCGAATTTTTCTGAAACATTGACAGACTGCAGGAACAGAATGATATCCTGCAGCCCTGCCACCTCATCATAGGCTTCTTTGATTTTCTTCAAGCTTTTCGGTCCGATTCCGGGCACATCCAGCAATGCATCGATATTATTTTCAAAGATCTTAAGTGTTTTATCTCCAAAAAAGTCAACGATCTTATCGGCCATAGCCGGACCAATTCCTGCTATAACGCCTGAAGAAAGATACTTTCTGATTTCTTCTGATTTCTCCGGGACAAATGCCTGCATCTGCTGCGCTTTGAACTGCAACCCAAAACGGGGGTGCTTGAACCAGCACCCCCGCAGCAATACATGTTGACCGATATAGGGTAATTCAGAATTTAAAGAGACAGTAACAGTCTTGCCGCTTTCTTTTTCTTCAATCAGAAAAACACAAAAACGGCCGTCCTTACTGGAAAAAATTGTTTTTTTTACAATCCCCTGAATCTCTTCAGTCATCTTTCTCTCCTAGAATCAACTTTTTCTGTATATCTTTACTGATATCCATCAACAACGTGTACCATCTGATAAAATTCTGCTTTTCCGATACATGTTGAAGCAATTCTGAAACTTCCCTTATATTTTTTTCTTCCCGTGCTTCATCGAAAATCGGCTTCTCTGCTTTCAGCTTATAAGCTGCTACTGCCTTTGAGAGGGTAAGTCTTTTTTCAAATAAGCTGACCAGATCCTTATCAATTTCACGAATATTATTCCTCAGATCATTAAGTTCTGACTCATTTAAATCCATAAAATCCCCTCCTCTGCTCGGGCAGTTCAATGCTTACAGATTATTTTCACGCAGGTAATTAAGCAGTTCTTCTACTTTTTCTGCGCAGTTTTCATACGGAACTTCAAATACTTCACCAGTACGGCGGAGCTTGATTTCTACGCATCCGGATTCCTGCCACTTCTTTCCGATAGTGACGCGCAGCGGGTATCCGATCAGATCCGCATCCTTGAATTTGATTCCGGCTCTTTCTGCCCTGTCATCAAATACGATTTCATCCTGACTGCTTTCAAGTGCATTATAGAGGCCTTCAGCAGCCTTCATTACGTCTTCTGACTTGTTATTGGCAGGTACGATAACCACTTCGTAAGGAGCAATGGCTACTGGCCAGATTATACCATTTTCATCATGGTTCTGCTCAATAGAAGCTGCAACCGTACGTGTTACGCCAATGCCATAGCATCCCATGAACATGGGGCGGGACTTGCCGTTGTTGTCAAGGAATGTCGCATCCAGTTTTTCACTGTACTTTGTTCCAAGCTTGAAAACCTGGCCTACTTCAATGCCCTTGGTCAGTACGATCTTTCCTCCGCAGTGCGGGCAGACATCACCTGCATCAATCTGACGGATCGTATCCACCTTCACATTGCCAAAGTCTCTAGCTGGATTGACATGAATGTAATGTTCATCTTTAACATTTGCGCCGCAGCATGCATCCTGCATTTCCATAACGGAAGCATCGCAGATAATATCAAAGTGCTCAGAGGTTTTTAAACCAATCGGGCTGATGTATCCGGCAGTCAGTCCGCATGCCTTGAGGTCTTCATCAGATGCCATGTCTACATTGATTGCATTATAAATGCTCTGCAGGCGTACTTCGTTGACTTCATGATCTCCTCTTACCATAGCGAGAACTACTGTGTCATCCAGTTTATAAACAACTGCTTTTACGGAAGATTTCACAGGCAGATGGAGGTAATTGCATACCTTTTCAATTGTATGCTGGCCTGGAGTCTGAACGATTTCTTTTTCTTTGTCATTTTTGACGTCCGATGTTAATGTATTAGGCTTGACGGCTTCGATATTGGCTGCAAAATCACAATCTTTGCAGTAAACAATATCTGCTTCGCCGGAATCTGCCAGAACTTCAAATTCATGGGATGCATTGCCGCCGATTGCACCGGAATCTGCAATAACCGGACGGAATTTCAGTCCGCAGCGTGTGAAGATTCTGGTATAAGCATCATACATCAGCTCATACTGCTTATTCATGCCTTCCTCATCGGCATCAAATGTATAGCCGTCCTTCATAATGAATTCGCGGCTTCTCATAAGACCGAAACGGGGACGTTTTTCATCTCTGTACTTATTCTGAATCTGGTAAACGGATACCGGAAGCTTTTTGTAAGAGTTGGTATCCATCTGGATCAGTGTGGTAACCATTTCTTCATGTGTCGGAGCAAGACAGTAATCGCGTCCATGACGGTCTTTCAATTTGAACATCTCTTCGCCATAAACATTCCAGCGTCCTGTAGCCTGCCAGATTTCTGCCGGCTGAATAATGGGCATTAAGATTTCCTGCGCACCGGTTTTATTGATTTCGGTACGGATGATGTTTTCAATCTTCTGGATTGAGCGGAATGCCAGCGGCAGATAAGCATAAGTGCCGTTTGCGATTTTTCTCATCATACCTGCCTTAAGCATGTACTTATGGCTCATAACTACGGCGTCAGATGGTAATTCTCTTAATGTAGGACTGTACAGTTTAGATGCTAACATTTAATTTTCCCCTTCGGTTTCAAATTTTTCAATTTCTTCCATAAGCGCATCAATCAATTCATTTTCCGGTACGCTTCTGATGACCTTGCCTTTTCTAAATACCAGGCCACCTCCTACGCCGCCTGCAATTCCGAAATCAGCTTCTCTTGCTTCTCCCGGGCCGTTGACGGCACATCCCATGACTGCGACTTTAATAGGTTTTTTGAATCTTTTGATCTTTTCTTCCACTTCTTTGGCCATATCGATCAAATTGACCTGTGTACGGCCGCAAGTCGGGCAGGAAATGAGAACCGGCCCGTACTGCTGGATTCCGACAGAGCTCAATATTTCTTTGGCAGCTCTTACTTCTTTCAGCGGATCATCTGTCAAAGATACGCGTACGGTGTCTCCAATGCCGTCCAGAAGAAGCGAACCGATACCGATTGCGGATTTGACCGTGCCGCGATAAAGTGTCCCTGCTTCTGTGACGCCTAAATGAAGCGGATATTCTACCTTATCTGCCAGTATCCTGTTCGCTTTGACCATCATCGGAACATCGCTGGATTTCACAGAAATGACGATATCCCTGAAACCTTCCTGCTCAAGGATACGTACATGTGTCAATGCGCCTTCTACCATGCCTTCTGCGGTTGGATGCCCGCCGAATTCGTCGAGTATCTTTTCCGGAAGGGACCCTGCATTGATGCCGACACGGATAGGAATATGGACCTTCTTTGCCATATCGACTACCTTTATGACATTTTCCATTTTTCCTATATTTCCGGGATTGATTCTCAGCGCATCAATGCCGGATTCCATTGCCGTAATGGCAAGCCTGTAATCAAAATGGATATCTGCAACAAGAGGTACAGAAACTTTCTCTCTAAGAGCTTTTAAAGCTTCAGCCGCTTTTTTATCCGGAACTGCCACCCGGACAATATCAGCGCCTGCTTCATGCAGGGCATTGATCTGCGCTGCGGCATATTCAGTATTTACAGGATTGAATGTGCTCATAGACTGAATGGCAACAGGAGCGCCGCCGCCGATAAGCACGTTTCCCACTTTTACCTGCCGAGTATTTTCATGGGTCATTTAATCACCTGATTCGTTTAAAAATTTGAAACATCATTCGCCAACGCGAAAATAAATATCATCAATATTAAGGATAGTCCCAGCGTCTGGATATAGTAGCCGGTCTTTTGTGACACTTTGTGTCCGATGACCGATTCTGCAAGGATCTGGACAAACAGTCCCCCATCCAGGATCGGTATAGGCAGAAGATTCAGCAATCCTATATTCAAACTTAAAACCGCTGTAAACAGGAGAAGTGCACCGAAACCTGCACTGGCAGCCGCGCCGGACATTTTTGCAATGCCAATCGGCCCTGCAATGCCTTCCGTACTGCCGCCGATCATTGCATAAATCCCCTGACCGGTCATTTTCAAGACATTGATGCAGTACTTTGAAGCCATGGATACTGCATCTGACAACGAGGCCGTATGCTTTTCAATGGACGGAGCAATTCCAAGCAGAAGTCTTCCGTCATCACTTCTCTGTAGCATTATATCATATTCTTCAGATTTGCCCGCTCTTGAAACAATGACACGGGCCGCTTCTCCTTCTCCTAAATCCGAAGTCGAACGGCTTACATCTGTCCACGCTTCTACAGGATTTCCATTTACAGATATGATTCTGTCCCCTGCCTGCAGTCCTGCCTGCTCAGCAGGCATGCCGGAAATCACATTTCCAATAACAGGACTGCTGGATACGGTACTATATCCGGAGACAAAAATAACACCGGCAAAAATGAAAAATGCCAGTAAAACGTTGAATGAAGCGCCTGCCAGAACAACCGCTGACCTGGCCCAAACTGATTTGCTCGAAAATGATTTGGGATTTCCCTGATTATCATCATTCATTCCGGCTATGCGGTTGAAGCCTCCGATAGGAATCGCTCTAAGAGAATATACCGTGTCATGCCATTTTATCTTAGCAATACGCGGTCCCATTCCCACCGAAAATTCGTCCACCTGCATTCCCGTCCACTTGGCCAAGATAAAATGGCCAAATTCATGGCAAAGAATAACGACAGTCAGTGCAAAGATAGGCGCAAGAATATAGTGAATCAGCATTTGAACCTCTGGATGGCAGATGCGGAGGCGATTCGTGCATTTTTGTCTGCGCTTATTACATCTTCAATGGAATGAATATCATGAACATCCCAATTGTCCAGAACTTCTTCTACAACGTCGAAAATAGAAAGGAATTTTATTTCACTTCTGATAAAGGCTTTGATTGCTTCTTCATTGGCTGCATTGAAGACAGTGGTCATATCACCGCCTGCCTTGCCAGCCTGATAGGCCAGCTTAAGTGATCTGAACACCTTATAATCAGGCTGCAAAATTTTGATGGCAGATAATTTCTTCCAATCCATGAATTCATGGGAAGGTGTTTCCATTCGTTTCGGATACGTAAATGCGAACTGGATAGGAAGTCTCATATCCGGATTTCCCATCTGCGCGATAATCGATCCGTCGATATACTCTACCATCGAATGAATGATGCTTTGCGGTTGAATGACAACATCGATATCGTCATAATCAACACCAAAAAGCCAATGAGCCTCTATCACTTCCAGCCCTTTGTTAAACATGGTGGCTGAATCAAGCGTAACCTTCTGGCCCATATGCCAGGTAGGATGTTTTAATGCATCAGACAGCGATACATTTTCCAGATCCTCTCTGGTCTTTCCCAGGAAAGGACCCCCGGAAGATGTCAATATGAGCTTATGAATCTTTTTTATGTCCTGTCCGAGGAGGCACTGGAATATAGCACTATGTTCACTGTCAACAGGTCTGATCAATGTATGGTGCTTTTTCGCTTCTTCTATGACCAGCGCGCCTCCGGCCACTAAAGTTTCCTTATTGGCTAAGGCAATTTCTTTACCCGCACGGATTGCTTCCAGAGTCGGAAGAAGGCCATTGATACCGACGACTGAAACAAGGACTATGTCGACGTCATCGCGTACGGCGGCTTTTTCCAGCGTCCCATCGCCGATATAGACTTCAGCGCTGCCATTATATGATGATTTGAATTTTTCTCCTGCGTCCTTATCTGTTATTACAATAGCAGAAGGGTTGAATTCATGTGCCTGCTTTAGAAGCAGCTCAACATTTCCATGCGCAGCCAAAACCTGTGCATGGAAAAGGTCCGGATGGAGTCTGATCACTTCAAGTGCCTGTGTTCCAATAGAACCTGTACTTCCTAAGATTGCTATTTCCTTCATACGGTCTCCCTTATTTAGAAATTCAATTTAATGAGCAAAGAGTATTAATGTGGAGACAAATACGGGGGCTACAAAAAGAATACTGTCGAAACGATCCATCATACCACCATGCCCCGGCAGAATCTGTCCCGAATCCTTAACGTCACAAGCTCTTTTCATGTAGGATTCAAACAAATCTCCTATCGGTGCCATGACTGAAGCCATCAATGACATGATAAACCCGTAGAAAACATTGTACCCAAAGGCCCATGCAACAATAGTCCCCAGGATGATACATCCGGCAACTCCGCCCAAAAGTCCTTCCACTGTTTTATTCGGGCTGATATGCGGTGCCATTTTATGCCTGCCAAAGCGGCGGCCGACGAGATAAGCAAAAGAGTCGCTTGCCCATGTATCAACAAGAGCAAACATGACAAGAAAAATTCCCGGTTCCATCCATAAAGAAGACTGCGTAATCAGATCAGCATTGCGGCGCAGCAGAATGAGCGCGCCAAAGCCTATCCCAAAATAAAATGATCCAAATACTGTATAAATCAATGATGTCATTTTATCCTGGTTGAGCTTCAGGATAGGACAGAGCAAAAGAACCAGGCAAAGCGGAATCATTCCGAGAAAGACCTTCAGTGATCCAAAAGACGCAGCCCCGATCAGAACCAGCTGTGCGGCTGCAATCAGAGGTACCACCACATGAACATTGATATTTTTCAGCATCTTATTGTATTCATGTACGGCAAGAAGGGCAACAGCCAGAACTGCGCCTGAGAAGAACACTCCTCCCAGCCAAACAAGCAATAATACAGCAATAATCCCGATAACTGCAGTAATAACCCTTACTTTCATCAGGTTTCCTCCGTCAGCCCGCCAAAGCGGCGATCTCTACCTTCAAACCAGTCAACAGCTTTCTTAAGCTCTTCCTCAGTGAAATCAGGCCATAAAACAGGTGTGAAATAAAGCTCGCTGTAGGAAGCCTGCCAAAGAAGGAAGTTCGATATTCTGTACTCTCCTCCCGTTCTGATGAGAAGATCGACATCCATTTGATCAGAAGGGTATAACGCACTGGAAACATCTTCCTCCGTAATTTGTTCAGGAAGAAGTTCCCCATTTCTTACCTTTTCGGCTATTGATTTGACAGCATGGACAATTTCCATCCTGCCGCCATAATTGATGGCCACATTCAGTATCAAACCATCATTTTTGGCCGTATCTTTCTCGCATTCTTCAATTTCCCTTCTCAAAGAATCCGAAAGCACGCTGGTATCTCCTACAATGTGAACCTGTACATTATCATCAATCAATTCGCGCAGCTGGCTGATCAGATAGTTTTTAAAAAGTTTCATGAGAAACCGGACCTCGATAGAAGGCCGTTTCCAGTTTTCTGTCGAAAAAGCATAAAGAGTGAGTATTTTTATTCCCATATTTCCAGCAGAACGGACAATCCTCTTCACATTGGCAGCGCCAATCTGATGTCCATAGGTTCTCTCCCGTCCTCTTTTCTGGGCCCAGCGTCCATTTCCATCCAAAATAATCGCAACGTGTTCTGGAAATGACTTTTTTTCACTCATACAATAACTCCTTATCAATAAAGCTGTAATCAGACTTTAGCACTGCGGCAGTACTGATGCTTCATGATTTGTAAATGAAGCTTTCCTGCCGCGCCCGCTAAAAATCCATATCAGTTAAAGAAATCGTACCATGAAGATACGATTTCCTTAGAATCTGTTTTATTTGGTTTTTAATCAATGGAATGCTGATTAAACAGACATGATTTCCTTGATTTTCTTTTCTGTAACGGTTTCCAGTTCCTTGATCTTATTGTCAGTCAATTTCTGGACTTTTTCTTCCATTCCCTTAATGACATCCTTGGAAACATCACTGTTCTTTTCTTCCTTCTTCAGGAAATCATTGCCGTCACGTCTGATATTGCGGATTGCAACTTTAGCTTCTTCAGATTTTTTATTAACGATCTTGACCAGTTCTTTGCGGCGTTCTTCTGTCAGCTGCGGGATGGCCATGCGGATCAGATTGCCATCATTCATGGGAACCAGCCCGAGATCGGACTGAAGGATTGCTTTTTCAATATCTTTCAGCAAAGTTTTATCCCAAGGCTGCACTACGAGGAGTCTTGCTTCCGGAACAGTCACAGATGCAACCTGTGTAACCGGTGTGCGGCTGCCATAATATTCCACGAAAACCCTGTCGAGGAGGCTGGCATTAGCCTGGCCGGTACGGATTGTTGTAAATTCGTTTTTCAATGCAGTAATGGACTTGTCCATCTTTTCGGAAAGCTGATTCATTTCCTGTTCATACATAGTAATTATTCCCCCTCAATTAAAGTGCCCAAGGTTTCACCCTTGCATGCTTTGACTATATTTCCTGGTACATCAATATTGAATACAACGATCGGTATAGAATTGTTCATGCACAGAGTGATGGCTGTGTTATCCATAACAGCCAGCTGTTTCTGCAAAACATCATTATAGGTGAGATGCGTGAACATCTTTGCTTCCGGATGGAATTTCGGATCTGCATCATATACGCCGTCGGTCTGCTTCTTAGCCATGAGCATAACATCTGCTTCGATTTCCGCACTGCGGAGTGCTGCTGTCGTATCTGTTGTGAAGTACGGGTTGCCGGTACCTGCACCGAAGATAACAACTCTTCCCTTTTCCAGATGACGGATAGCTTTTCTGCGGATATACGGTTCAGCAATCTGTCTCATTTCAATGGCGGTCTGTACGCGGGTGCTGACGCCAAGCTTTTCAAGAGCATCCTGAAGAGCCACTGAGTTGATAACGGTAGCAAGCATGCCCATGTAATCAGCTGATGCTCTGTCCATGCCGCCCTGGCTGCCTTTCAGTCCGCGCCAGATATTACCGCCGCCGACTACTACAGCAACCTCGATTCCTGTTTCGCATGCTTCTTTAATTTCACCAGCTAAACGATAAACTACTTCCGGATCAATACCAAAACCTTTGTCATTGGCGAGAGATTCACCAGATAATTTAAGCATTACTCTTTTATAATTTCTTTTTTCCGTAGCCAATCCTATTGTCCTCCTAAGCAAAACGAGTCAACCATCAAGTTAACCATACTATTCTATTATATAATAAATCATTGGCATGTGCGAGTAGAATAGGCCGAAAACCGTTGAATCAGTATCTATCGGGAATTTTAAATTATGGCCATAATTTCATAATCCGCTGAAATAGGCTGAAATAGGCTGAAATTTTTGCCGTATTTTTGCCGCCAAAAGAAAATAGCCGCCTCCCCATCAAAGGGAAGCGGCTTTTCCTATTTTTCCTATTTTTCCTACAGTTTCCTAAATCATCTAATTGTGGTAACTCATTACCACTCAAAAACAGTATAGGTGATAGTCCCGCCTTTAGGCTCCAGGGTCCTCGTATCGAAGTGAATCAGCCCTTCCCACTTCCCCGCCTGGTAGCCGGTGGACAGATAGGCATGATTATCCAGGTACGTCATTCCAGCCTTCAGCTTGTGGGCCTTCCGGAGATTGATTTTGTAGACATCCACCTTCTGCTTTTCCATATTCGGCGTGACGATGGTCCGGTCAGACTTCTGCAGCACGCCGGAAGGGGCTTCCGGAGATTTCTCTTCAATCTGCTTTGCCACGGTCTCGGCCCCCTTCTCCACAGATGGCGCCGTGACGTAGTAAGTTATCTGCGGAGTGGAGCTGCCGGAGCGTTCAATTTCTCTCACAATGGTCTGAGCCGCCGGAGTGGTGACGTGGATCTCTTTTGCCACCGCCGCCGGGTCCTTGACCTGCTCCGTAGTCATGACTTTCGGTTTTTCGTCCTGGTGCTTGTCATAGATGGCCTTACCGGCAAAGCCCAGGCCCAGAAGGGCGGCCACAATGAGAGTGGGAACTATCCAGCTTTTCGCTTCATCTGACAGTTTGAAATCAGGCATTCTTTAGCCTCCTACATTCAAGAATAGAAAGGAATTTGAATGAAATGAAACTCCCCAATGGATATGGGACAGTGTACAAGCTCACGGGAAACCGGCGGAGGCCGTGGGTTGTCAAAAAGACGATAGACGGCCGCCAGCGCCCGCTTGGCTACTTTGCCAACAGAGAAGAGGCTTTCGCCTTCCTCGTCAGCGTGAACCGCATGACGCCGGGAAAAGAAATCACATTCTCTGCGCTCTACCATGCATGGAGCCGCCGCCACTTTGAAGCCATCGGAGCCTCTTCCCGTTCGGCCTATGAAATCAGCTATAAGCATCTTTTTTCCCTCCATTCCATGCCCTTCGGAAAACTCACCTACCACCACCTGCAGAGTGCTCTCGACGAAATCGATGCCGGATACTGCACCCGCAAGAAATGCCGCGTCCTCTTGAGCCAGCTTTACCAATATGCCATGAAGAATGAAATCGTGGAAACGGACCTCAGCCGCTTTCTAGAGCTTCCCAGGCATATTCCCGTATACGTCAAAAGGCCGTTCACCGCCCGGCAGATAGGAAAGTTATGGAAATCTGCCGATACGGTGAACGGCGTGAAAGACGTGCTCATCTTGATTTACACCGGCATGAGAGCGGGAGAATACATTTCCCTGTCTGCCAGTGACGTGAATCTCCGCCAGCAGTACATCAACATCAAGAAGAGCAAGACGCTGGCGGGAATCCGCAAAATACCCATCCACAAGAAAATCCTGCCCATCTTGGCAGAGCGGAAAGCGGGAGGAAAAATCTGCCCCTGTGACAACTACGAATCCTTCCGCCACCTCTTTGACCACGCCATAAAAGAGCTGAACATGCACCACACGCCCCATGAGTGCCGCCACACGCTGGCCACAATGCTCGACAGAGCAGGAGCCAATGAAACGGCCGTCAAGATGATACTCGGACACGCCCGCACGGGAGTGACGAAAGTCGTTTACACCCATAAAACCTTGGCAGATTTGAAAAAGGCCATCAACAAAGTGTGAGTAACTTGTGCTTAACCGATTGATGGAAAAGCGATAGGAGTGCGGCGCCATGGGAATCCACATGTGCTTGACTTGTGAGTGACATGTGACATGGAGAGTACAAATTTTGTACTCTTCTGCCAACTTTTGCTACCTTGTCCCTCCTGACTTTTGCCCGTTGAGGAACTAGCGGAACACAGTCATTTACACCTATTTTCTCATGATGATGGTCTATCAGATAACAACCTATGGCATGAATATCTTATTCATCTGCAATATAGAAGAAATAACCATATAAACATTCAATTTGTCCTGTATGCAGAGAAAAGAATGCATCATCTCCGCCAAATAAACCAATACAATTAAAAGACCTATTAGAGAATAAGCAAGCATTAACTCTATACAGTGGCTTAGGTAGTCCCGTAATTTTTACTTGTGAAGTACCGTCTTTTGTGAGTATACCGGATAAAGACACATAAACTAATCTTCCTATTTTCAGATAATATGTATTTGTACCTTCTGTATTCGTTCCATTTTCGATGTTAAATTCAGACGCTTCATGTCTTTCGATGGATGGGATAACCTTACGAATTACGCCTTTCAATCCTCCGTCTGTAATTGTTACTGCCATAATTTATTTGTCTCCTTTAGTTTCAAGCATAACAAATATAGGCACGCACTGTGTATGTTAAAGGTGTTACTGTATCAGAGTTGCCATAAATAGAATTGTAATTTTGAGCGTTAAAGGTTAGATTCCCTATAGTCTTGCCAGTTCCTTTTTGTATTTCGTTAGATTTCCAAGATGATGAAAATAACTTCTTGTCAGTATCAGCGTCAGTTGATTGGTCATCAGAAGAAAATGCAACATTTGCCCACCCTGTAATGTTCGGAAGTCCTGTCGCCACCATCATATTTGGTGTGGTGTCAGCCCTTAAATACCGTCCGTTCAGATTCGGAAGCGTAGAGGTTTCTAAATAATCTACCAGCCTTTTGTACGTTGTACTGTCAATCGTCTGCCCATCAAGCGGAAGAAGATATTCATGCTCCGTTACCTTTTCAAGAGGCTTATAGACAATATCACCAAGTGCGTGCTTACTTAAAGTATCATTTATGTAAAACTGTACTGTACCATCACTAACTACCCCCCCCAATGAGTTCTTAATGGTTGCCCAATCTAGCTCTGAACTACCTGTCGTCCCTGCCTGTGTAACAACGATTAAGTAACCACGTGGGAGATTAGGAGATTCAAGAATATCCCCTAATTTGTAAGCAGTATCCCTCTTGATATAGTTGTGAGCGGTAGAAATCTTGGTGTCCGAGTCTGTAGCGCTCTTATCCTCTGCCGCCTTTGCCACCTTGTCGGCATATGCCTTGTTGATTAATTCAGAATCATCGTTCGGTGTCTTGTCATAGAGAATGGGCCCCGTGATGGTGCCGCCTGCCTTGTCCAGCTTCTCGCCGATTTCTTTTGCCACCGTGGCGGAGAAGTTGGCGTCATTCCCCAATGCCGCAGAGAGCTCCTGCAATGTGTCAAGCTGGGAAGGTGCGCCATTCAGGAGATTTGCAATGGCCGTTTTCACAAAGGCCGTATTCGCCACGGTATTGGAGTTGTTATCAGCGTTGGCCGTGGGAACGGACGTGGAGCCCGTGACCGAGAGAGATGTGGCGTTGGCAATATCTGCATCGACTATGGTGGGCGCCGCCATGGTTACTGCTCCGGTGAATTCCTTATCTCCTGTAATGGTCTGCGTGGTGTTGGTGGTTACCAGATTATTAGGCTTATTTTTGATGAAGCTCTGCAAAGTACTGTCAGTTTCTCCCCAGTCCGCCTGTTGTGTCCGTGCGGAAGCCGCCGCAGCGGTGGCCGAAGCCGCCGCGTTGGTTTCGCTGGTCTTTGCATTCGTCTCGCTGGTTTTTGCGGCGCTCTGTGAAGATGACGCCGCGGATGCGGAGGACGCCGCCGCGCTGGCCGATGAAGCGGCGGCGCTTTCGCTTCCTGCCGCATTGGTCTCGGAGGTCTTGGCGTTCGTCTCGCTCGTTTTCGCTTCCGAAGCGGAGGCGGCGGAGGCCGATGCGCTGGAAGCCGCCGCACTTTCACTCCCGGATGCTGCCTGCTGGGAAGCTGTTGCCGCGGTAGCGCTCTCTTCGGCACTTTCCGCATAACCAATGCTGTCCGTCAGCGGCTGGAGGTTCGTAGCCACACGCCGCCCGGAATCCATGGTGAGCACCATGGTGCCGTCGGGGTTGCAGTAAGCGGAGGCGATGGTTTCGCCGGTGTCCCCCTTGTCTCCCTTGTTCCCTTTATCGCCCTTGAACATGAGGGAAACTTTCCCGGTCATCAGTGCATCTGCCGTCAGCTTGGCGGAAAGTGTCTGCTTCGATGTCAGTTTTACCTTCATGGTGGCCGCAGTGAATGTTTTCTCAGTCATCCCGTGTCACGTCTCCCTTCACGTTGAACTTGGCCGGACCGATGGTGCACACCTGCTCGCCGCTCCGAATTTCAATGTCATAAACGTAGGTCCCTTCGGGGATGTCCTTCGTGTCATCATGGCTGAAGAAGAAGCGGCCGTTATCATCAGCCTGTTTCTGCAGGAGGTAGGCCTCATCATCCATGTCGGCCTTCACGGAGAGCACCGCCGTATAGGTGCCTTTTTCCATGGGCTCCCCGTCAAGGGCGGGCTCCAGCTGGAGCATGCCGGTATCGCCTCTCGTGATGTTGATGCTGTCGCCTATTAATTTAAACATTGTCAAAACCTCCCATCACCATGTTGGCGTCAAACTCGTGGCCATTGATGTTTTCCGTGAAAGTGTACTGCCAGAGCATGCAGTCATAATCCGGAGAGGAAGCCCCCGGCTGGGCCAGCCAGAGGCCGGCGCCTCCGGTCTGCTCCATGTCGATAACGTTTTCCTTCCAGTCACAATTCATGTACACCCCTGCCGGAGTGAATCCCGCATCCCACAGCTTGTTGATGATGGCCGTGGCCATGTTGGTGACAAGCTGGCTGTCACCGTACACATCAAGCCCATGGTTGCGGCGCCAGCCGTCGGCATCCTCTTCGTCAATCCATACCCCCATGGGGAGCTTTTCAGCCGTAAGACCGCAGTCCTGGAGGGTCTGTACCAGGAAATCTGCCTCATAGTCCGCATCCTCCTGCGTCACGGCGTAGGAGTAGAAATATACTCCCACCTTCAGCCCTGCCGCAATGGCTCCGTTGATGTTCTCGTAGAAATTTTCGTCCATGTGACCATGGCCATAGCCCAGCCGCACCATGGCGAACTCAAAGCCTGCCGCTGCCACGTCTGACCAATTCACATGGCCGTTAGCATAAGAAACGTCTACACCTTTCATGATTTTTCCTCCTTATTCGTTTGAAACCTTGGAAAGGCCCAGGGCCCTCCTGGCAATATTTGTCTGCTGCATCTTGATGCGGTCAATCCGCTCCCGCTTTTCCTCGCTGCTGAGGCGGTCGGAATCCATAACCTTTTTCTGTGCCTTGTAAGTCCACTGCATGGCGTCAATGGCATTCTTATAGCGCACATACTTGACGGCATCATAGCCTTCCGGCTTCTGCTTGGTCATCTTGAATTCGTTGTACAGCTTTTCCTGCTGGCTGAAATCATCACGGAGCCGCTGCACGCTGTCCGAAGAGGCGTAGGGCGTGGCGGTGAATCCTCTCACGCCGGGCATTTCGCTGGCCCTCTTGGCAGGCCTTGTCTCTGCCAGCCCTGCCGCCTGGTCGATGATACTGTTCCCCAGGGCCGCCAGATTGCCGCCCACGTCCTGGATGGCGTTGTCTATCTTCCTTGGGGACAGGTCGAAGTCATTTCCCACCTTGCGTGCCAGATAGCTCGTATAGGGGCCATACTGCTGGCGGTCCGGAAGTTTCGACTGGGAAAGGGGAACGATGTTGCGGCCCATGAAAAATGAATAGTTAGAAATCCATTCAAGAGCCGGAAGCATGCCCGTGGGGATAGCACTCGGAAGGAGGTTATCCAGGATGGAGCCACCCAGTCCTTTGAATCCCGGACCGTTCCTGCCCTTTTCTTTGTCGTACATGTACTGCATTACTCTCTCCGGTACGGTGCCGAAAAGAATTCCCAGCTCGAAAGGTTTCGGAATCTTGTACAGCGTGTCCTTCCCTGGAATCACCCAGAAAATATCTTTCTGCCACTGCGGGAGCTCCTGATAGCGTGGGTCATCCTTGTTGAGATACCACAGAAGCACGGAGGGAAGAGTGATGCCCATGAATGTCTTCACAGTCATCTGTGCGGGGTGCTCTTTGAACTCCCTGATCATCTTATCCGTGCCTTGGATGGCCGCATTGAAAAAGGCAATGGTATGGTTCAGGCTCTGGGTGCTCTTCCCGTGGCGGCCAAAGTCCAGTGTCACGTCTCTGGCCTCGATGCCCGCCTCCGTGTTGGAAAGCGGTTTTCTATCCTTCCCGAAGAGCCTGTTTCCGATGCCGGTGTAGCCATTCTTTGCCAGGTCGAATTCCGCCAGCCTTGTGGCCATTTCCGTCGCTTCGGAAAAATCCCGGAGCGCTTCGATGGGATTGGCGCACATGGAGAGCACGCTTTTCTTCTTCAGGAGGTCCCTCATCTGGCCGTGGAGATAGTCACGGTCAAGGGAAACCATGGCCGACTGCGCCGCCCCGCTGTTCATGTAATCCCAGTACTCTTTCCCCTTCTTGAGATAGAGGGAAAGCCCCCGCACGGTGTCCCACACGGGAATGAATCCATGTTTGGAATAGAGAGAAGCGGAAACCATGTCTCGCACTGGGTTCCTGAGAATAAATTCCGGGGACAGCGTGGCACCGCTTCTGAGCCATCCCGCCGGAACACGGAGAACCTTCACCAGCATGTTCATGCCTTCCTTGTTGGTCATCTTGAGCGCGGAGAGCAGCTCCGGAGAGGTGGCGTAGGTTTTTTTCTTGCCGCCTTCCCAGACGTAGAAAGTGCTGTCCGTGGCTCTGGGTGTGCCTTTCACTTCTTCGCAGAGGTCCCCCATGCCTTTCATCCTGGAGAGCTTCACGAAAGACTGGCCCACCTTGTTTCTCTCAATGGCGCTCACCACACGGAAGGTATTGGAAATGACGCTTTCCAGCGGGTCCACGATGTCGCGGGAGGAGCCTTTGAACTTCTGGATGGTGTTACCCACGTTCACGAATTTCTTACCGCCCACGCTGGGCGTATCGATGCCGTCCACAATGCGCTGGAAGGGAACGTAGTGCGGCCACCTTTTCCGCATGTCCGCCGCCGCCTTGGCTGACAGCATGCCCGCATTCACCAGCTCATTAATCAGATGCTGCTGGAAGCGGTAGAGCTCTTTAGCGGCCTCCACGAATTCCGGATGATTTTTCGCCAGTTCACGGATGGTCATTCCTGCATCAATGGGGTCCATGGTCGCCTTCAGTGCGGCCCCCTCTTCCCCCTTCTGCAGCTTGCTGTTGAAGTCGTAGATGTCTTTTTCACGGAGGGCCACCAGGAAGGCAGAGAAATCCTTCAGCTTGTCCTTTCCCACCTTCTGGAAAATGCTCTTCAGGGAAGGGATGCCCCTTTCCGGGTCTCCATGCTGCATGAGAGTGATGGCCTTTCCTGCCCATCCTCTGGCGGCCCAGGCATTCAGGAAGGGGTTGGAAGAGAATGGCAGTTTCTTCCCGATTTTCTTCTCCACGGCCGCCACCACATCCGCCAGCGGATGGAGCTCATCCACGCCTTCCGTATAGAGGCGGCTCCATGCCTTCTTTCCGGCTTCTCCAAAGGTTCCATCCTTCAGCATGTTCTTCAGCCCCTGGAAGCCGGTGGAGTCGGAGGCAAAGGAAATATGGCCCTTCACCCTCGCCACAGAGCCCTGATGGTTCCACTGGTACATTACCTTGGTCAGCTTGTTTACCGCCCCCGTAAGTTTGGGGTCCTGATGGAGCTGTTTCTCGAAGTAGTCATAGAATTTCGGAGCGTTCCTGCGTGCCTGCGCCCTGTCGGTCACATAGTCATGGAAGAATTCAGCGAAGCCTTCCCCCATTTTCCCGGAAACGTCCAGGTCGTCATAGCCGCTTTCGAATCTATCCTTCACCAGATGGAGAAGTTCGCCCGAAAAAGCAGGAGCCGTGGAGAATTGGAAACGTTCGTCCAGGAAATGGCCCAGTTCATGGGCGATAACACGGGGCTCAGCGAAATTCTGGGTGCGGATGACGTGGGAGAGCGTATCAAACTGGCCCCTTGCCCCCTTCTCCAGGCGGCCGGTGCGGATGGTGGCATTGAAAAGCCGGTTCACGTAGTCCACGATGCCCTGGCGGGTGACCGGCACGCCGTTGTCCTCATGGGCCGTGTAGTCCACATCTATTCTCATGCTGCGGATGGTATCCATGCGCTGGATAGTCTGGGCGTTGCCTTCCCCAGTTACGTCATACCTGCGGGAAGCGTCATCCCGGATAGCTTCCCCTTTTAATCTGGGGGAAAGGTCTGCCTGGCTGAGCGGCTGGGAGGTGTCTCTCATAGCCTGGATGTTTCCGCGGGAAGTGCTGGAGACTTTTACAGGCGCATACTGGCCTTCAGCGTCATCTATCCACGCCACATCTTTCAGCGGTACACGCTTGGAATAGATTCTGCCGCCTCCTGCATAATCGTTTGCCATCATCCGGGAGGGAGTGATGAAAGATCCTTTCTTTATAGGTCCGGAGCTGTAAACAGTTACATGGCCGCTTCGAAGTGAATCCTCCATCATATCTGTAGTAAAATCCGGATTTGTACCTTCTCCATCCTCAATAGCCTGTCGGAAAGCCTCTTCTGCCGTATTGATGTCCTTCACGGAGCGGATTCCTGTGTGATAGTCATCTTGCATAGGATTTTCTCGAAGGATAAGCTCCAGCTGTGCCTCTTTGTGGTCTTGCACCGGGTCGTAAGCATCCCTCATGACCTGCGCTCTGTCGGAAGGAGCAGGCTCATCGAAATTGAGGTTCCCGCCCCTGTCGCCGGTCTCAATGACGTCATCCTCGCTGCCGGAAGAGCGGGAGGCCTCTCCATCGTCCAGTGGCGCACTCTGCCGCCTGCCGCCCTGGTCATACACCCTTCTGGCCACGTCCATGCGGCGGGCGGCATTAGCCTGGGCAGGGTCCGGCCTTTCATAGTCCTCTCGGATAATCTGGGCCGCTTCCTCCGGCGTGAGGTCGTCGCCCCTCTCCCGCATCCGGCGGAGGGCGTCGGGCTCCGTGGTATTCATTTCCTCCACGGAGTAGTCCACCTGTGCCCGCCAGTCGGAAGGGTCTCGGCCATTGTCCTCGCACCACTTCTCGAAGCTGGCGTATCTGTCGCCGTCCCACTGGATGAGGGCCCTTGTGCCGTAGCCGTCGCTGGAAACAGCTCCGGTATTGAAATCGCTTTCCTGGGCAATGTTTCCCGTCATGCCTGCCGCCTCGGCGTCGGTGAGGCCGTCCTGACGGTAGCGGTTGTATACATCCGTGGCCATGTCTCCGGTCTCTTCGTACATGCCGCCGTCGGAATCATCAGCCAGGTTGGAAGCGTCCCTCATGCCGTCATCGAATCCATAGCCCGTATCATCCGCCATATCGTCCACGCTGCGGCTGCTTCCCTGCCAGTCCTTGGGCACAGAGACGTGGAAATTCTCGCCTCTGGCGTAGGCCTCATTACCGCTGCCGTTGTACTCATCGAAAGGAGTAAGGCCCATGTCGCTGGCCATGCGGCCAAATTCATCACGGAGCGGCTGCCCTGCCTCTCCCTCAAAGGCATCAGAGACGAAATCCACGGCTTCCCCCGCATCGTGGTGGGAGGTGCCGTCTCCGGAACGCTTGCCGCTTGTCATGGTGACAGGCGCTTCCGGGTGGGCCTGGTTCCAGCGGCTCACCAGCTCATTGGACGCCGCCTTGGTGGAGTTATTCATGCCCGCCCAGTCAGCATCGCCTGCCACGTTGAACACGGGAGCGGAAACATCAGCAGGAGGAGCGTCATAGGATGCGGCGTTATCATTCGACGCTCTGGAAAGGTCGTCAAAGCCTGTCGAACCGCCTCGGGAAGCCGGTTCAACGGCACCAAAGGTGTCGTATACGTCACTTCTCATGGCCTTCACGTCCTCGCCGTTGTTTGCCAGGTCGTCAAAGCCTGTGGAGCCTCCCCTGGAAACATCCTCACCCCGGAGGTCTCTTCCCAGAGCGTCCATGGTATCCACGGCGCTGTCCATCCCGGCCTTTGCCTTTTCCTTTACCCTGTCCGGAACCAGCTTCTCGCCGCCTTTGACGGCACCTTCTGCCATGGAATAAGGCAGGAAAACCTTGTCCCACACGTTGAGAGGGTTGTCCACGATTTCCTGCACGTACTTCCCCGGCTGTGTCACCGCTTCCTTCACCGGCTCGATGACAGGGTCCAGGAGCGTCTGCTTGGCAGTGGATACCACCGGAGTGCCGTCATCATTGGCTACGTTCTGGTCATAGGCGTTCATGGTGCCGTTCACTATGGTGGGCGCCGCCAGAAGGCCAGCCGCCCCGCGTACCGGAGCCGGCACGAAGGGAGTAATGGCCACATAACCGGCAGGAGTGCCCACGGCCGCATCGTAAAGGCCTGCCTTGGCCGTGTCATAGTTCTGCCCTTCATAACCGCTTGTCGGGTCCTCATCATTGATTTCCTCTCCTCCGGCTCGTGCCTCATAAGCACGGGTGGCCGACTGGGAAACCTCCTGCCCGTAGGCGTCGGCCGCCTTTTCCACCTTCCCAATGTAGTTCGGGAGGGCGTTTTCGATATTCGTGGTAGTCCTGTCTGCCTGGTCATAGAGATCCTGCCCGAAAGATTTCAGCTTGCCCAGGATAGAATCATCCTGCTGGGCCGGGGAATTGTTCGCCAGGTCATCGAAGCCGGTATCGCCGGCTCCGGAAAGGCCGCTCCCCGTGTTCTGTCTATAGTTCACCAGGTCATCGAATCCCGTTTCTCCATAGTTCATCTAAATCACCTCACCAAACATGAGATACATAGGCATCATTTCCGGAAGCCTTCAGCCCTGCGATGATTTTTTCAGGGGACCACCCCTGCTGCCGGAGTTCATCGATTCTGGCGTCCACCGGGTCCTGCTGGCCGCCAGAAGAGCCGCCGGTGAAAGGCAGCGCGCTCATGAGGGGAGAGTAGTATGGGCTGTCCGATTCATCCTTGTCAGGATTGTCCTTCACCCATCTAATGTGCAGCTGGCGCAGAGAAGAAATCTGCTGAGAAGTAAGACCGCTGGTGCCGCCTCCTGAAGGATTTGTCATTCTGTAGTTGTTCATGGCGATGTTGGAGTTGGCCACCCTGTCCTGCGCGTTGGCTCTCTGCTGGTCAATATCAATTTTCTTCATGGTGGCAGGGTCTGTGATGAATTTTCTGTTCTTCACATCCCAGAATCCTGCAGTCGTTCTGATGTACTGGTCTCGCGGATCAGAGAAATCTCCGGCGTCGGTGACAGCCCCGCTATCCCCGCTAATGCGGACAATGTGGCCGTTCTTCCCCTGCATGTACTTATAATCCGGCTTGGTCAGCTTCGAAATGCTGTTCAGGCTGTTCAGGTCAAGCCCCTGGACCCCTGCGTTGGCCGCCATTTCGTTGTAGTAGTTGATGGCCGGAATGAGGCCCGGCAGCTTGGAAGAGTGGTAGGTATCCACCACGGTGTTGCCGTCATTGTCCTTCGTGAAGATGAGGGCGTTCAGAATCTGCTCTTTCATGGGGTTCAACACCTTAGAAACGTACTTTTTGCTCTGGGCGTTGTAGGCGCTGTCCTCATCCTGCTTCACCTTGTCGAGTGTCATGGCCCTCGCTTCTTCCGGGGAGTACCCGGCTTTCACAGTTGAGACGTAGAGGTCCCGGTAGGTGGCGCCGTTGTCTGCGATGTTCTTCTGACGGATGGCCTGCCGGTCGGGGGCAGAGGGGAGATCGTTTCCTCCCTGTTCTCCGTTAGAAGGCGCCTGTTCCTGGGGCGCAGAATTGAAATTGGGCTGGGCCATATAGCTCTGTGCGGCGTTTGCAATGGCAGGTGGTATAGTTGCACCTTCGTTTCCTGCCGACGCTCCTGCGCCGTTTTGAATTCCATTCTGGCCATTTCCGAAAACGCCGCTCAGAATGCCGGTGGGAACCGTGCCACCGCTGGTGGTGGTGCCGGTAATGGGCTGGGCGTTGGACGTGATGGAAGGCATGGCGTTCTGTACTCCGGAGAAGGCATTTCCTAAAAGCCCGCCGCCGGAAAGGCGGGGAAGCGTCGGCGTTGTATCCTGGGGAAGATAGTCCGCCATGGTCTTGGCCTCCTGGGGCTGGGAACCGGTAAGGTTCTGGAACCATGCATTAGCGTATTCATTCGCCTCATGGGTCTTCTGGATGTCGGAAGCCCGCTTTCCCAGGTAAGTCCCCAGGGCATTCCCCAGAGACTGCCAGACACCCATGTTATCTGCAGGAATATAAGCAACTGCCATGTTATTTCTCCTCCTTTCTATCAGCCTTCCCGTTGGCCGCCTTATCCTTGGCGGTCAGCGGTTCGACAGCGAATCCGTTAGCGTAGAAGAGCGCGCTGTCGTCATCAAGTTCCAGTTCATACACCCTTTCAGCCGCCCTGTTCTTTGTCACGTGGGCCAGTCTGCGGAAGCTGTCCACGGTCCATACCTTCATGCCGGCCTTCAATGCGGAGAGCGGTTTCCTGCCTTCCGGCGTGAGGAACACTTCGGTGGACGTGGTGGTCACCTTTCTCACGGTGCTGTCAATGCTTGGCGCCGTCTCCACGTTGTAGGTATCCTGCTCTCCCATGTCATGCACTTTCTTTACATGGGCCATGTGTCCGCCCTGGATAATGACGGTGTCCCCTTCCGCCATCTTTTCGATGGGCACGTCTCCGTGTCCCGTGGCTACCCTGGTGCCTGCCGGGAAGCAGGCGTAGTAGGCTGCTGCAGCGTTGGCCGCCGTGCCAAGAAGGTTGCCGAACCATCCGCCGCTTCCCTGTTTGACGTAGGTCTGCCCCGGGGTGGCGACTGCGTACCGATGGCCGCTCATGCTGTCATAGAGATTGAGGTTCGGGCTCTGCAGTCCCACGGCCGAATTGAAGTAGTTGAGGGGAGTAGATGCGGCGTTACTCTGGGCGGCCGCCGCCGTATTAATCGGCTGGTTGGCAAGGCTCGCCTGCTGGCCCGCAAGGCTTCCCTGGGCATTGGCTCCGTTGAGGACGTTGGAAACGTTGTTTCCGGTAAGTCCTGCCTGCTGGCCGATGCCGGAAAGCTGGCCGGAGTAGAGGCCGGATAGAAGGCCCGCCCTGCCATTAAGGCCATTCAGCTGGTTGTTGTAGGCATTATTTGCAAGGCCTGACGCCGTGTTCATGTCATTGGTGTAGCTGGACGCCAGGGAGTTGGCGGCGTTCTTGGAAATATCATTCATGGCCTGCCCTGCCACGGAGGAATTGATGATTCCCCTGTCAGACAGGGAGGAAAGAGTGCTTCCCATGGTGGAATCCAGGTCAGACTGCAGAGCCTTCTGCCGGTTCTGGGCATAGGCAGAAGGAAGCTGTCCGGAGAGAAGGCCGCTCATGGTGTCCGCATTGTTTGCCAGAGCCTTCTGGTAATCGCTATCCAGATACTTGTTTCCTTCCTGGTAGGTCTCCATGGCATTGCCGATGCCGTTGATGTAGCCGTTGTTTGCATCATTGGCGCCGGTCACGCCGCTTTGCACCTGCGGAAGTAGGCCGGAAACCGTCTGCCCTGCCTGCTGGGTGCCGGAAAGGGCGCTCTGCAGGAGGCCGTTATAATCCGGCGTCACCTGGTTGTTGTTAATCTGCCCGTTCGCCAGGTTCATGAGGTTTTTGGAGACGCCCAGGGCATTGGAGAGCCAGTCCATTTCGTTGGAAAGCGCCTGCTTTTCCTCGCTGGATGCCTCCGGCACCTTGGCGGAGGTGCTCACAACCTTGGATCTCTTACCGCCTCCGAAGAGCTGTAAATCAAATTTCAGCATGATGAATTCTCCTTTCATTAGTTCAGATGGGTGATATCACTGAGCATGACGTGGTAGCGGCGCCCCTGAAAGGTGTAGTCAAGTTCTTTCAGGTGCTTCATGCCCCACCGGCGCTCGTGCACCTTGGGCGGCCTGGTGGTCCTCGTGATGATTTCCGTGAGGCCGTTCAGGTGCATCACTTCCCGCATGTAGGGGCACATTTCATGGAATTTTCCATAGGTCTGGTTAATGGAAAAATACCTTTTCCCCTCATGCTCGACGACGGACCAGAAGAGGAATCCCACATGAGGGAAGTATTTAAAATATTCGTTATATCCGTCGTGGAATCCGCCCTTCTCATCGTCCCAGTAAAAGCCGTCAAAATTGACGCGCTCGCCGGTGCGGCGTGCATAGTCCCGCACCATGTCATGCAGTGAATCCAGTTTCATCTTCCCCGCCGTCCTCTCAAGATTTCAGTCAACTGATGAAGCGCCGAAACACCCGCCTCATCCAGGTTTTCCGCCATGGAAAGAAGCTCCGTCATGGAAAGGTAAGTCACCACCAGCGTGGTAGCCATGGCGCTCCTGCCCAGAAGCATGAGGCCGTTGTCCACCAGCACTGCCGCCATTACCAGCAGAAGGTAGGTCAGCATCTTGGACCAGAACTGCCGCCTCATGACGCAGGAAGAGATAAGCCCTTCCCGGTGGGCCTCGGGGATCCCCCTCACGGAGCTGTAAAGGTCATCCGGCAGGCCCGCATCATAGAGGCGCTTGTAAGAAATCGCTATCCATCGGGTGAAGAGGTCAAGCATCACCAGGATAGCGAAGATAGAAAAGAGCCCCAGATGGAGCTCTATCCCGATAATCCATGACGCCGCCAGCTTAAAGGCCCATTGGTCTGTCAGCCTGGCGGCCGTCTGGGAAATACTGTTAAAAAGTTCAATGTTCATTTGTCACTCCTTATTGGAATAACCAAGAGTGAAATACCTGCTCACAATCATTACTTCTCAGGGACAACCAGCGAATCCGGATGGCATACACACACGTTCCCTCTTTCCGGTTCGCACGGCTCAGCTGCGCACGTACATGATTCAAACGACAGTACATCGGAAACCTTTACAACACCGGGGAGCGGGAACCATACGCATACTTTTTCGGGCACAACCGCCACCTTTGGCGGGGATGCTTCGCATAATAATATGCAGCCTTATGAAGTCATCTACCGTTGGAAAAGAGTTGCTTAAGCTGTTCTCCGCCAGCGATAAACTACCGTGTATGGCGGGAGGTTATTGTGCGATTCACCCCCGCCAAAGGTCCCTGAGCCTGTAAACAAATGAACATGATCCCCATCGTAATTCGTATACCCTGTTTTTGAACTCCCGTTGCCATAAGCGGGTTGTGGATTACTTTCTGAAGCTTCATCTTTCATTGTAGAAATTGAATGTCTATGATTGCCTGCTGCGTTGGTAGTCCCCGAAACGGTTACATTCGTCACCGGCAATTCACTCTTGGTGAGTGTGTGCGTTTCCTCTCCACCGGTAGCCCCTGCATTGAAGGTGGTGCCGGTCGCCGCTTTGCCCTGTGCCACCAGCACGCGGCCCGCATCCATGGCCTCCCACGTGCCGCCGAAGAGCGTGGCCGGGGAAGTGCTGTTCGTGGATTCGTAGATGGAGCCCACCGGATGGGCGTCCAGCTTGGCCTGGGCGTACACTTTGGAGAGGTCCGGAGTGGAGAGCTTGATGGTCCTTGTATTTGAATCTGCAGAGAGAGCAATAAGCCCCTCCGCCGTGATTGTGAAGGTGTCCTGGTGGCCGTTGGCCGTCACTGTCACATCTCCGATTTTAATTGCTGAAATGCAGTTTTCATTCTTCGTGGCCTCTGCTTCGATTTCCTTCAGCTTCTGCTGGAGGGAAGGTGCCAGCTGCTGAGGGTATTCCTTGTAAGTAATGCTATTCACCGTGGAGCCGTCCGTTTTGGCAGTGCCCACGAAGAGCCGAACCTTATGCTGCCAGGCGGAGCCGGTCCATACATACATCTTGGATTCAAGCGTGGAGAACCAGCACAGGCCGACGTCATTGGTTCCGGCGGATGGCGTACTTTCCTGCTCAACCGGCGCAATGGTGGTTGATCCGTAGGTCAGCGCTTCCGCGTCGGAGCGTTCGATGTATAGGTAACTGGTGTTATTGGCAGGGAGCTGCCATGCGGAAAGCTTGTCCCGCACCACGCCGATGTAATCGATGTTTCCGATTTCCCCGCAGCCGTCGGCGAAGCTCATAATGACAGGCGTCACAGAGCCGTTGATAATCACCGCCAGGCCGTCGGAGGAAAGGAAATTCCATGCCCCTGACAGCATTGCCGCCGACAGCACCCGCTGGCGGCTTCCTCCGACCGCCCCGCTTGGCTGGGCATTTAGCACCGTTACCAGGGAGAGGATTTCCTTTCGGTTCTTCTCCACGGCAGAGCGGGTAGAATCCCCCTGGGGCGTTACGTTCAAGGGGTACGTTTCTGCGTAATTCATGAGTGTTAAACCTCCGAATAGGTGTAATCAAACTGCCGGATGGCCACGGAGCCCTTGGCGATGTAGATTTTAATCTGCAGTGACCGGTTCGGCCCGCCGCCAATCTTAAGCAGTTTCGTAAACGATTCATTCGCCAGCGCCGTGTTGGCATCATAAAGCGGCCCCGTGTCTTCATAGAGCCTCTTTTCCGAAACCTTTAACTGCAGCGCCTTGGCTTTCTTATTGGAGATTTCCACCGTGCCGTAGCCTGCTATCTTGTTAGACGTTACGAATGTGTAATTCATCAGCAGGATAAAGAGTTTTTCCGCCAGAAGGTTCCCCGACGTGACTGCCGTCTCTATCTGCTTCCCGTCGTCCGTGTCAATAGCCTCGTCAAGGATGCCTATATTATTGCCGTAGGCAATGTACACATCATGGTCAAGGTTCTCCACGTCGTGGGGAGCATGGGAGAGCGTCCGGGTGGTGAACACGCCTCGGCCGTCCGCAAAGCGCGGCAGGTAGTGGTAGATGAAAATGTACTCCGACTTCTCCGACGGCAGAATCCACATCTGCTTTCTTGTGGGCACGTACCACATGGCCGCCGTCTTGTCCGTGATGCGGATGAGCTGGGCGTTGATGTTGAGCCCCGTTTCCTCCGGCTGGATGTTCGCGTAGGTATTCGTCGGCATGAAGGACATAAGCCCCGCATTTCCGATGTAGTAAGAATGGTCATTCAGCGAAACAGAAGAGCCGGAGCAGTACGCCGTCTCCGACAGCGGATATACGGCAAGCGTGCCGCTATGCGGATTTCCCACAACCTGGTAGGCCCTGCCGTACTCTTTGTAGACAATGATGGCCTTGGACAAGAAGGAAACCGAGATAATGCAGCCCTGGTCTTTGTAGCCCACGTCTACGTACTGCGCCGAAGCACTGTTATTGCTGTCACTTGTCCAGCTGGTGTAGTCGCCGATGGCGCTCCAGTGCAGCCGGTGGTCAGAAGTGGACGCTGTTATCACAGAACCGGAATTGGAGCTCACAAAATTGCAGGCATCCGGAGAGCCGGAAACAGTCGAAGGCGTATCTCCTGCCCCGCTTATGGCCTGCAGCTTGCCTCCAGAAGCGACAAGGACGTCGCCGCCGAAAGTGCAGTACCTCGGCCGGTCCGTTCCGGTAAGATCCCCCAGCTCCGTGGCGCTTTTCCAGTCCTCCGTTTTGTACATCTTTCCATCACTGGTGAAATACCAGCATTTTCTGTTCACGTCGTAGTAGATGGAGGTGATGTCTTTATCCGCCGTATATAGAATGCGGATGCCCGGCACCGTCTGCAGAGCGCCGTCAGTGCCGGAATACTCACAGTTATGGGCCTGTACCAGAGCCCTGATGTCTACCGCCTCGGCCGGTTTGCTCCAGTCGATGCCCAGGGGGAATCCCTGCGTGCTGGCGGTCTGGAATACCTGTGCCATGTCCTCACCTTGCCCTTGCGCCCTTGATGGCTTCCGTCAGCTGCTGGATGAATGCATTATCCACATTGGCGAAATCAATCATGAGGGATTTCTTTTTAACCAGGTAGGAGACGATCTGCACCAGGGAGAAAGTGTACATCTCCGAAAAAGGCACCGCATCGTCCATGCTGGCAATGTGCGGCTTCTTGATGGCATAGTACACGTCCGGCACTGTCTTTCCGTCGTACGTTTGGAACGTTCCGTTCTTCATGGTGATGGGATAGCCGGAACCCGGCATGAACTGGAGGAAATTGGTGGGAATTGCGTCATTGTTGGCTACATCCCGGCAGGAAGTCACCTCGGGATCATGCATGGGCGCCAGAATCATAGAGAGTGTATCAATTGCCGTATTGATATACGGGATATATTCCGCCTCATCATCTAGGATTTCATTCGTATCAAGGTTGATGGTGGTAATCAGTTCGTTCACCGTCATAATCCCAGTACCCCCTTGCTATCACTACATTGGAACCTCCTTCAGAGCGGGCTTTTTCGGCTATCCAGTTCTCCCATTCCTGCAGCAGGGCCGCCATATCCAGGTTCAGGATTCTGGTAACCATGTAATTCACAAGCATGGTCTCCTCAAAATTGTCCCATCCGCTCTCGTCATCGATTTCCTTGTACGAATCATCCACTGCTTCATCCGGCATGTACTTGGTGATGAGATGGCAGAGGAGCTGGTTGCCCTCGTTATAGTATTCAAGAAACTGGAAAGGCGTGTAGTTGACGTGGGAAGTGTCTCCCACCTGCATGTAGGCCCGGTTGATTAACTGTTTGATGGTCATGTTCCCGCCTCCTTCCGTTGCAATTTCGTTTCAAACGAAAAGGGAGAGGCGAATCGCCACTCCCTGAACGTCGAAACTATATGAAATTAATGAAAATCAGTCTGCAGCGCCGCCGGTCATAACCTGGATTACGCCGTAGTCATTGCCGTTGAAAACAACCTTTTCGATGCCGGCATTAAAGGAAATGCCGTTGCCTTCGCGGTTGCCATAGTCGTCCACCTGTTTGATGGCATCAGGTTCATGGGTGACCGCATAGCAGGCCGCCTGCTGTCCCAGGAGAAGGTTATGCACCACATTGGCGCTGGAGGCACCGGTCTTGGTGGTGGATACTCTTTCGTATTCGTAGAGAACCACGCCGTCGTATTCGCCCAGGGCACCAGTAAAAATCGGGTTATTGGAGCCGCGGATGCCTGCATGTTCCTGCGCTTCCAGCCATGCGGTGTCGGTCTTGAGGTCACGAGCCGCATAGGGTCCGATTAACATGATGTATTTATCCTGGCCTTCGATTTTAATCGGCTTCACCTTCGGAGCGTGCAGCATAGCCTTACGCTTGGCGGTGGAAATCATCGCACAGGTCAGCTTATTATCCGCAGTGATGGAGGCTTCAGTGCCCATCACTTCGCCTGTAGTCGGGGAAGCGGTCAGCTTGTCGATGAGGGTATCATCCTTCCAGTCAGCCAGCCACTGCACCAGTGCAGATTTAATGAGCGGCAGGTTTTCGTAGGGAGACTTATTGTCATCGCCCACATAACGAGCCACTGCGTTTCTCACCTGTTCGGTGGTGACGGAAAAATCGTACATGGTGAGGGTATCTTCGTTATTCACCAGTGCATTGTTGCCGGTCACGCCGTCGCCGGTGAGATTCATGGCGATGCCAAAAGTTACCTTGTCGCCTTTCGCACGTTTCAGGTCCTTATTGGTCTGAATCGGCTTGGAGCCGTCGGTAGAGGTGAATTTATCAAAATAGGAGGCTTTATTGCCTTCTCTCCAAACTTTTGCCGCCCATACCTTCGGCACCAGGGCGGAAGGAATTGCAAATTCTTTAGCCATGATAGTTTACTTCCTTTCTTGTTTAACCACAGTATTCATCAATAGCACGCTGGATGTCCTTGGGCAGGTCCTTTTCCCTGCCTTCACGCACAGCCCGGAGTATGTCCTCATTAGACAGTTTGGGCTGCGCCGGATTGGCGCCGGTAAGGGACGCCGCTTTAGGCAGTCCTGCCGCCTGTGTCAGCGGGTTGGATGCCTGCGGAGCGGGATCCGGATTGGCCGGAGCCGGAGCACCTGCAGCTGCGGGAGCGCCCTGCATTGCCGCGATAATCTTATCGCGGAAGGAGAGGAGCACTTTGAAATCTTTATCCGTGCCCACGCCGTTATCTACGCGGCTATAGGCTTCATCAATTTCTCTGGCTTCTCCCCGCTTCATGTCGTTCAGCATCTCGTTTCCCTTCTGATAAATCGCCTGGATGTTCGGAAGGTTGGAGAGATTAGCCTGGACGAAATTCACGTTCTGCTGTCTGAGCTGCATGGCATGCTTGACCTGCTCTTCCTGCTCCCATGCAATGGCCCCCTGCTGACGGACTAAATCCTCGTACTTGGCGGGCTCAGTAAACATAAGGTCCTCAATGTCTTTCTGCGAAAGATTCATGCGGCGGGCCGCTTCCTGTTTCGCATAGGCGAGAATCTCCTGCCTGGTCTTCGGAGGAACGGCCGGCGCCTGTGCCTGCGTCTGCGCCTGCCTCATCTGTGTGAGCTGAGACTTGAGCTGGTTCAGCTCATCGCCAATCGCCTTGCGGCGGGCTCTTTCTTCAGCCAGTGCCTTGCCCAGGTCCCCATGGCCATCAGCACCATCCTGAGGTTTATCGACGTTCTGGTCGTCGGACGGCTGGGTCGGTGGTTCTGTCTGCGGCTTCGGTTCATTGTCTGCAGCCGGTTCCGGGTTCTGCGGGGCGGCCTGCTGAGGTTCTGCCTTCGGTTCCCCTACAGAGGCATCCCCCTGCTTCGGTTCCTGGACAAAGCCCTTGAGATCGTCCTCGGTAAATCCGAAATCGGCTGCATTGGTCATCTGCTGGTTGTCTTCGTCTTTGTCAAACATAAATGTCCTCCTATTGCGGTTTAACGTCGTTCGCCGGACGCAAATGTAGCGGTTTCACGGCATTGCTCGGGCCGAAGATACGGGCGGCTGGTTTAACGACATTAGCCGGGTCGAGTGTCCCATATCATGCTTACTGATTCATTGGAATGTTAGGCGGCAGTCCGGCAGGCATCCCCTGCGGATCCTGCGGCATCTGCTGAGGAGCGGCGATGGCCGGAACCGGGGCCTTGCCTTTGAGCGCCATCCGCTCCGCCATAATCTGCTGCGGCGAGATAGTCACGCCGATAGACTGCAGAGCCTGGGAAAGCGCTTCGGCCGGCAGCTGGTCCAGCGTCCCGGATACTTTGACATCCGGCACCTTCGGGGCCTCCGCCTGCTGCTGCAACCGCTTCTTGACGGTCTCTTTTTCCGGAAAGTCCATAAAGTCCAGGATGATATCCATGGGGATGTCCACTCCTGCCTTCTTGGCCTCCAGCAGCTGATAAAGGTTCGCCTGCCTTGCTGTGGCGCTGGCCGTGCTGGTGGTGATGACGATATCAAAGTCAAAGCACGACAGGTCATAAAGCACCTTGGCCGCGGGGTCGCCGTCCGCATCCAGCACAGGCGCTCCGGTCATTGGGTTAATCTGCGGCTGTACCGTCATGGCCTGACCCATACCCGGCTCAACCTGAATGAATTCCTTCTTGCCGTCCTCTCCCAGAATGCGGAGGGCCTTTTCGCGATTGAAGAATTGGGGAATAAGGCCCGGTTCACCCTTGTCGCCCCAAAGAATCTGAACGATCTGGAGCTCTGCATCCTTCACATGGTCGAAGATTTCAGCCGTCTGCACAGTCGTCACAGTCTGCCGGAGGTCGATGGCCTTGCCGCTCATCTGGCCCACAGAGCCAGAGAGACTTTCCGGAGTAACGCCGGAGATGGAGTAGAAGTCATTACTTGACTGCTGCTCAAGTTCGATGTTTCCGATGTCCTGCGATGCCGGCAGGCCATCGGTGAACGAGAGGCCCGGCGGGAGGAAGATGTTGGCCCCCGGTATTGTAGATTGCTCTTTGATGTCACGCCTTACTTTTGCATCAGCCTGCCCCTGCCAGTACCGGACGCCCAGAGCCTGCTTATCCACAACGTGCATCCGCTGAGAGCGGTTCTTATTGAGTTCTCTCTGCGGGTCTTTCAGGTCACGAACAACTCCGGCGGGTTCCAGCCCCTCATCCTTGTCGCTCTCCCAGCCGGATTTATAACAGTATTGTGCAACGACTGGAAATTTCCCGTGGTCGTAGGGGCTTTCGCCTTCCTCCAGCAGCACATCGCCGCAGAAGGTCGCATATCGGATGTGCTCATCCGGCACGTTCTGCGCCTGGGCTCCGGCGGCCAGAAGGGCCATATACTCCGGAGAGGCGGGGTCAGAGATAATTTCAGAGCCCGCCGTAAATACTTTTTTGGAGCCGTACTGCTTGTACCAGTACTGCACAACACGGAGCTTTTTAAGCTCCTGCGAGTACCAGAGTGGAGTTGTCTCCACAGTCTCCAGCTCGGTCTCATCGTAGTCATGCACCATGGTGCGGATTTCGTCGGCATGCTCAGGATAGATGAGGCAGAGCTTGTCCGGAGACTCCCATGTGTAGCGGCCGCAGAACGCGGCGTCGGAAAGGTCCTCCTGCACGCTTTCCGGGTCGATAAACACATCAAAGGGGCTGACGTTTTCGATTTTGATGGTGCCATCCATCTTCTTGTAGTCAAAAGCATAGGTTATCCAGTAATAGCCGACGCCGCACGTGACGGCATCGCGGAAGGCCTTTTTCTTGGCTTTCTGGTATTTAGATTTATCAAAAACATATTTCGTGATGCCCTTGGCCACGCGGCTCACCCGGTCGTCCTCCTCGGAGCGTGGGAGAAAATCCGGCTCCGTCTCGTTCTGGGCAGCATAGCCACAGAGGAGATTAATAATAGGCCGGATGCGGTTGATAGTAATAGCTGGGCGCTTGGCTCTCCGCATATTGCTCAGATCGCTGTCAGTCCACTGCTTGCCCTGAACAAACTCATAATCCTGCTTAGCGTAGTCTCGCCAGGTCTCCGACAGCCGGAGTGCTTCCTTCACCCGCTCCTTGGCAGCGTCAAAGTCAAAGCCGCTTTCCTGCTGCTGAGGCATGTCCTTTTCTTCTTCCAGTCCTGTCATGTTCTCACCTCATTATTCCACCATTTCGGAACCATACATCAGGTCGTACATCTGCCTGAGCTGCCAATCCGGCATCTGCTCAACAAACGCCCGAAGCTCCTGCTCTGTGTATTTTCCCGGGATAATCACACCTTTATTCACATGTTCGCCTACTTCGCCCTTGAGGACCTTAAAAGCATAGTCCCTGAGGCCTCTCTGGCTAACAAATTTGATAGACGATAAATCTGGGATTACACGCCCCATGCCGTTCCATCCTCCCTGCCCGGTCTCACTAACTTGTACTTATCAATGGCCTTTATCTCGCCTTTTTCCGGCGTGATGGGCCGCGACATCAGAAAATAACGGAGTGAATCATAAGCATGGTCCTCCTCCTCCGTGTCCACGTCCTCCACACGGTGCTTGTCGTATGTCAGCGCCGGCATAGTCCGAATGAGATGATGGCAGGATGAGAAGATTTTAAGCTTATGCTCTTTAAGTCTCATATGCACTTGCATCAGCCCCGCCATGCGATCATTGTCCCCCGGTGTCCAGGGAACGCCCTCATTAGCAAAGATTTCGGCAATAGTAGGCCCATCGTGTCCTGTGCGCTGCCAGATAGCAGGGTCAGCAATCCCGAAGGCTCCCGCCAGATGCTTGACCTTTCTGGCCACCTCCCGGGCGGTCTCCTGCGTCCCTGTGTTGACCGTACCGGGCTTGCATCCGTACCACTCTCCGATAACGTACACCACGCCATCATAGTCTGTTGCGTACTCATATATAGCGTATGGTTTTGTGTAGCCCCAGTCCATGGACCGGTAGCGCGGCCAGTCTGCGGGAACCGGGAAGGGATGAATGACGTGTTCATCGTTCCGGAACTCTTCGAAGACCTGGCCTTCGAAGATGTTCCAGTCGCCGTCGCGGTAGGCTTTTCTCAGCTTTTCCGGCAGCGTGTCCAGCTGGGATTTGTAGGCTTCTGATATGTGAGGGTTATCATCCACGGTTGCCGGTACAAAAGCCACCTGGGATGAAAACGGCTGCATTTCCGGCGGCATATTTCTGTCGATGAATAGATTTTTAACCCACATGTGACCGCGCCCGCCCGGGTTAGTAGCGGCGATAAACTTGGTATCATTGATGCCAATCCAACGCAGACGCATGCGAAGAAAATCAAAAACGATCTGATCGTTGAGTGTCAGTTCGTCGATAGCGATGGCCGCAAACTCAGATGACAGATATTTAGAAGGCTTATCAAGATTACGAAAACATATGACGCCGCCGCCCAGCGAATCGGACAGGATGAAATCGTGGTCCGTTTCTCTATATTTCCCTAACCACCCCGGAAACTCCATGCGGATTTTGGAGAGCTGACGATCTTTAAGCGAGGGATAGTCTTCGCAGAAAAGTCCAACTCGAATCCCTTTTATTCCGGTGTGCTTGTACCACTCTAACAGGAGATAGACGAGCTCCCATCGTAGTATGTACGATTTCCCGCCGCCTGCCGCTCCGCCGTAAAGTATATAGGTGTTATCTTTAACAGTCTGCATAAAGCTCCGCTGCCGTGGGGTCGGCTTGATTAAGTCGTTGATGAAGTTAATCCTGCGCGTTGACGTCATCGTCAACCTCCAGCGTTACGGAAAGTCCGCCGGAAACCTCGGTCTTATCAACCGGCTTGTAACCGGCGCGGTCCATGATGTCTTTAGCCGCCGCCAGCCTGTCTCGTTCGTCTGCCTGCGGATTTGTGACAATGCTGAGTATAGTGTCATAGGCCTTTATCGCACCGGCTGCCATCCTAGTGCGCAGATTTCCATATATGTCTGCTTTGTATTCTTCCATAAATTTTTTAACTTTATCATTTTTCATCAGACGGCTGCCTATCATGTAAGCGCTTCGCGGGCTGTATCCGGCATTGATAGCAGCCTGCGTTTGGTTACCGCCGCAATTAAAATATTCAATTACAAATCTCCTGTACCTGTCTTCGGCCGCCATGCCTTTCACCTCCTTCCGAAAAAAATCAAAAAAATTTCATTTCCCCCCTTGACATTACACCGATGTTGATGTAAGCTATAGACAGTTCAAGGGAGCGAATCCCAAAGAGTTAAGCAGAAAGGATGATTAAAATGAGAAAATCTTATGCATGGTACAACGTTTACGGTCACATTTCTTTCGATTCCTTCGGTGGAAATAACGGTTATATTTTCCTGGCGTTCGCATCCGCAGCAGATCGCAACGCATGGGTTGATGACCACTGCTATGACGCATCCGGCAACATCATCGCCGGCAGGGCTTCCCGCAGTGAAGTCGAAGATTCCAGGAACTGCGGGCGCGGGTTCACTGTTATCGACGGAATCTGCTGCCGGATCAATGGCTGGACCGGGTCCCCGACTGACGACGACCTCTATTACATTCATGATTTTTCCGGAGTGCGTGATTTCGGCACGTATTCATGCGACGGGAAAATGTGAGCAGGAGAATGAAAATCAATCTTGACGATGTTCTCACATTAAATGAGGCTTCAAAAATCTACGGGGTTTCTCCAGTAACCGTCCGCCAGGCATGCACTGGCCAGCACGGAACGCCTCCCCGGTTTACGCCGGAAGAATGCCGGAAATCCGAAAACGTCTGGCTCGTCACCAGGGCCGGAATGGAACGTCTTTACAAAAAATAAGCAATAGAAAACCACACGCCGCCGAGCATGTGGTTTTTCTATTCCGTGAGAAATCCGAATCCCTGTTCCTAATTTCCTACACTAGCATTATAGCAGAAACAAAAGTCCCAATTAGTCCCCACTTTGCTTTTGTGTGGATTTTTCTTCTTTCTTTTCCGGAGGCGGGGGCGTCAGTGCATCCGCGATGCAGCGGATAGCTTTATGATGCCGGCGGAATCCTTCCGTGCGCTCGATGTGGTGAGCCCTGAAAATGGTCTTCCAGGACATCCCCCGGAGGTAGCGGTCTATCATGAGGGATTCCTGGTCCGGGTTCTTGAGCACCTGGAGAAGCCGTATAGCATCCTCTTTGTAGCACTCTAGCTCCCAAAGCCGCATGGTAAGCTCCCGCACGCAGTCATTTTTTTCCGCGTGGATCCGCATCACTACGTCCGCCAGGTCGGAAGACGTTCCACCGGAAACGTGGGGCTTGCTGTAGTCTATAGCTTTCGCCGCCGCCAGGTCCTCCTCGATGTGGTCACGTTCGTAGACGATAGAGTTATAGAGATTCTGACAGCGGCGCACTTTGTCAAAAAACAGTTTAACTTCTTCTTCCGTCATCCGCTATCACCTTTCCTTCGGCCTGGGCGCCAGCTTGGAAGCCGGCACCATGGAGCGGAAAACACGTTTCGTGCAGACGTCCCTGATGGCCAGATCATCCGCCAGCTCGAAGCCATTTCCGCGAAGGTAAAAGCGCACCGCCTTCAGGCAGGAAAAGGCATCCGCCGCCTTCTGCTTCTCCTTGATTTCCCGGGCCTCCTCCCGGAAGATGCCCAGAACCTCCGAAAACGGGGGATCCGGGTTCTTTGTTACTCTTTCTTTCATTCCGTGCTTTCCCACAATGTCCCTCCTTACACTTTGTACTCACCCACTTGGACCACGAGGCCCGGGTTGGATCCGTAAACTTTGATAATGCACATTTTCACCACCTGCCTGTCATCATCGTATGCCAGGCCGTTCAGGGCATCAAGCACCACTTTCAAGATGTTGTCGCCGTCCGGCTTTGTAGTCGGCATGATGAGCCCGGCAATGGTCTCCTCCTTTTTCCGCTTGCTCCACGACTTAGGTATTGGATACTGGGCCTGTATTTTCACAAAGGCGTAGCAGTCAGATGGGGGCTTCTGCCAGTCGCCCTGGCATTCATGGAAAGCATTCCGGATGCGCTTTTCATAGTCAGCGGTGTTTTTTGGGGTATAAGCGGTGTGAGATTTTTGCGAAAATCGGGGCCGTGCTTTCCCCTGCGGTCTTCCTTCGACGAAAAAGTACAATTATATACCCCCTCTCGGCCCAAATCGTCTGAGGGCCCTTTTAAGCGATTTTCGATTATCTTCGCCCATGCGTTCGTAGCATGAACGGGAATCATTGCATTTTCTTACAAGCTGCCCCCACTCATCAATCACCCAGTGGCCTTCCCCTTTCCGGAGAGGGCGGCCGCAGTAAGCGCAGTTTCCTTCCGGCGGCTCGAAGAGCCTGGTGTATGGCTTTGATGCCTTGGCCGCGATGCGGGGAGGGTGAGGAGCGGCCGCCTTACCTCCAGGCTCAAGGTCCTTGGCAAAGAGCTCGTACGGCTTCTCCGGAAGTGTTTCCTTCGGATGGAGTTCATTCATGAGCCCGCTGGCCCAGGTTCCGTCGTCCCGGTTCCCGTGCCTTCTGTTAAATCTTCTCGTTCCGTTCCTTCTGCCCATCGTCGGCCTCCTTTCTCTGCTCTCCATGGCGCAGCACAATGCACTCCTTGCAAAGTTTTACATCCTCTTCGCGGAGCTTCTTCAGCTCGGCCACCAGCTGGAGGCTGGCTTTCTTCTGCTTCTCCAGCCTGTCGCGGAGGATAGCCTCATGAATGTCATGGTTCCAGATAGTGTCTTCGGACTGGCTGTCCTCCCTCATGGTCCCCAGAAGGGCCGCAATGATAAAGCAGATGATGACCACCAGCGCGATGCACACAATGAGTTCTTTCCCGGTCATACTTCAATCCCCCATTTCTCTTTCAATCCTTCCGCCGTGTAGAGCATTTCGCACGGAAAGAAATCATACTCCACCTTCCTCCCGCCTTTAGTCTCATGCCGGCAGGTGGCCGCCGTGGGATAGATGGTGTCAATGGTGTACTCCTCGCATTTCGAAGGGATGCGAAGGGAATGGTTTTTGTAAAATTTCGGCACATAAATCTTCATGCCCTTTTCTTTCTTGAGGGCCTTCCATTCTTCCTTTGTCATAGTTTCCTCCAGTCAAAATGGGATGTCTTCATCCTTGGGCGGAGGCGTCTGCTGGCCGAAGCGGGAAAAGTTTCCGCGGTCCTGCGGCTGTCCCTGCTGCTGGTTCTGGCCGCCGTTGGCGTAGGGGCTCCCGTCAAGACAGATAGCCACCAGGTCCGCCACCACCTGGGTAAAATACTTTTTTCCCTGCGGGCTCTCGTAGGAAGAGGAGGAATAGCGGCCTCTTACCATCACGCGCTGGCCCTTCTGCATGTTGCTCCCGCAGTTTTCCGCCAATGGCCCCCATACCTGTACCGGCACCCAGTCCGTGCGCTCCTCTTCTTTCACTTTGTAGGAGCACGCCACAGAGAGGCGGCAGTACGCTTTCCCGCTCTGGGTGTATTTCAGTTCCGGGTCACGGCCCAGGCGGCCGCTGATAAAGCACTGGTTATCATTCAGCATGTCCGCTTTCCTCCTTCTTTGCAAAATGTTCCTTCAGAAATTCCATGTACTGTGCCGCCTTGGCAAGGTCCGTCTCCAGCGTGCCCTTTTTCGGGTATCTGTACAGGTACTTGATAATGTTCCCCATGTAGTAGGCTTCCGCTCCAGATAGACCACGGGTCATAAGTTCAATTACTTTTTTACACTCTGTGCCCTTCCAGGCGTAGTGATCCGGATGATGAATCATGTCAGATGTTTCACCCGGCTCGTCGTCCACATCAATTCCTTTACCCTGAAACTCAATGGTACGATTTTCCATTTCATTCCCTCCCTTAGCTAAATCAACAAGTTCATAAGTCAGCCATCCCAACATAACCTCTGTACATTCTCCAGTCAGCCAGTTCAGAATGGCATCAACACAACAACGCTGGCCGTCGCAAAATTTCTCTGATGCGGGGCACTTTTGGCCGTCCATAATACTTGACAGAAATCCAGCCAGTCCATGCATGTCCATCGCTTTTATCGCTTCATAGTTCGTCATAATCAATTCCTCCTTCAGATTCTGTGATGTCCGGAAAGCTTGTTTCTGGCCCTGATGTACTCCCGCATCCGCAGAGGGACTCCGGGAGAAATGCCGTATTCCAGCCTCCGGATAATCTTTTCGGAAGAGGTGACTAATTGGAAAAGTGTCTTTACAAACCTTTCCGCCCTCTTCCTTCCGCGCATCTTCCGCCTCAGCTCACTCCTCATCCTTTACCTCCTTCCAGGGCCATGCTTCCGGAGAGGGAAGCGATGAACCCCTTCACCTTGCCGTCCTGCAGGAGCGCCCTGTTGTGGCGCTCTTCCCTGCCGGATTCCTGCAGCATGGCGTACATCTTCATGAACTGGCCCCTCAGAACGCCGGTCTCATCCGCCGGAGAGGAACAGATTTCCTTCCATCCCATACGCCGGACCACTTCCGCCGCCGTGGTGTCCCTGATTTTCGGCTTGCCGTAGTAACCGGTGCGGGAAATTTCCCGCACCACTTCGCCCCATCCCCTGCCGGCGTCCGGCGGCTCCTCTCCCTGGGCGGCCTTATAAAGGGCCTCCGCACGGCTCCGGATTTCCGCCACAGTCGGAAGGAAGACCGATTCCTTGATGAGGGCTTCAATGGCCTTCACGAGGATGGGCTCCGGAATGTCCTTCGTCATCAGCAGATAGAGCCTTGCCTGCTGGTCCGTAAACTTGGGCCACGCCGCTTTAAGCATCCCAATGGCTATTGTCTGTGGGGAGGGAACTTTTGAATTGTTCGAGTCCATCTATAAAATCCTCCATGTTCTGACTACTCTGCGGAGCGGACCGCGGGGTCTGCGCCTCTTTCAAAACGTAGAACCCCTGCCACCCGTGTTTAATGCTCTGCAATACGATGTCCGCCATCTGCCGCTCATCGCCGCCTGAAAGCTTCTGCAAATCTTTGAAATTGAGTTCAGCCGCTTTTTCTGTCAGCGGCTTCTTCATCCGCTTTCTCATCTCCTGCCATTCCTTGAGAGCGGAGAGCAGTTCCTGGTTGTCACCGGAAAACTTCTCGAAGAGGGGAACCACCCCGCCCTTTCCCCCTTTGGGGGGTAGGGGGGTATTATATTCTTCCCTTCTTACATTCTTACTATTCTTACTTTCTTTTTTATTGGTGGGGGCTGCTTGGGGGCTGCTTGGGGTCTCCATGGGGGCTGCTTGGGGGCTGCTTGGGGTCTCCTCTGGGGTCTGCTCTTCATCAGATAGCTGATATTTCCGCCAATTTACGATATGGATAAGCACTCCTCTATGGGTCCGCTTTAGGGTCCAAAACCCCAATTTCTCGAATCTAACTAGTGCATTACGTACAACATCACGGCTCACATCATCGCCTGCCCGGCGAGCCAGCTCATAGGCACTAATAAAAACCTCCCCGGGCTGGATGGTAAATTCGTGGCCCAGCACATCCCACTTCTTCGGCGTCCAGGCGGCCAGAAACATGACAGTGAGCAGGACCTTCACCTGTGGGCCGGTTGAATTGACGAAGGCGGGGTCATCAATCATCTTCCTATAGAGTTTTATCCAATTTCCTTCTGCCATGACCGCCGCTCCTTAGTCTTTCATCGTATTTTCAATTTTCCGAATTTCCGGAACGATGTAAGCCAATACACCATGACAGAAAGGGTCCCATAAGTCTTTTCCACTTGAATCATTCGTAACCATGCGAGACATGCAATCATCCATGAAATAGGTCGCCAGAAGTAACCTGAATAATGCGGGCTTTGTTCGGCCGGCAATGCGGATATCTCCATTAGTGCCGCCATCATTTGCCAGAATAATAATATTGTCAAATCCTGCACTAACCAGAATGTTTTTGCATTGTGCCAAAACATCGGCCTTTTCTTTATCCGTCAGAGTTTCAGCCATCATTCCTTCACCTCCCCGGTTTCGGGATCCACGCCCTGGGGAGCCTCTTCGGGCTTGTCCGGTTCGTTGTCGATGGTGTAAATCTCATTAGGTGCGTCCAGCATGTCCGCCGGTTCATCCATCTTCATGGTCTTCACCGATTCGTCGGAGGCCACGGCGCGGGCGAACTCCGTTTTAAGAGGTGCGTACTTCAGAACCTTCTTGAGTACGGTCTTTTTGGCCATTTCGTCGAAGTCCGTCTGCCATGGGCCGGAGCGGTAGGCCTTGGATTTCTTCATGGCAAACTTCTCCACGTCCTCACGGCTCATGACTTCAAAGCCCACGCCGCCGTTTTTCAGCTTCAGCACGGCGTAATACATGATGACGTTGCCGCGGTCCTTCTGCGCCGGCACGTGCTTCAGCTTCGGCTCAAGTCCGTATTCATATTCGAATACGTCGTTCTCGTTAACTTCATGCGCCTGAATGGAGCTGACCTCTCCGGATCGGTAAGCCAGATCCATGAGCCCTTTATACCCCAGCTGAAACTGGCACACATTCCCATAAGGAATTAGATACGCCTGCCCCAGCGGCGTGTTCGGTTCTACGCCCAGCTGGGCAGCCTGCATCATGGCGCCCAGGAAGCTCTGGGGAGTGCATGTCTGCAGCTTCGGAGTAGTAGAAAGCGCCGTCAGCACCATCCTGGTAAAACGCTCCGGAGTGATAACTGAGGGCAGAGCCTTTCGGACCTGTGGCTCCATGGCTTTGATGAGCCCCTGCATGGTAGTCATAGCGCTACCGCCCTGCTGCATGCTTGCCTTTCTTTCTGTAAGTCCGCCTTTCGTGTTCATAGTGCTTTTCTCCTTTCTCAACATTCCGGTAAGACGCCCAGATGAGGGCGTCCCCGGAAGAAATCAGAATCACTTTATCAAAATACCCGCGCAATATATCAGACGCCCTGCCGTTCAACTCCCGGGCGTCCCAGTGCACCGGGTCTCCCACCTGGAGCCGGTTGAAATCGTCCTTAGTCATTGGCTTTGATGCTGAAACGGCGGGAAGGCTTGCCGATGGTGATGTAGCCTTTATCCTCCAGCAGCCGGTAGATGTCGGGGGCATTCTTCTTAATCTTGGCCAGCGGCACCGAAGAGCGGCCCGCCTGAGACTTCCAGAGCACGCGGTAATGGTCCGTGGAGCCTTCTTCGGCATTTCCCAGGATCACCTTCAGCCGGTTTTCCTTTTCGGTAATCTGCTTCTTCAGGGACTCCATAATGGCCTTGTCACTCTCGAGTGACTTAATCACGCCGTTCGCATCCGACGGGAGCAGAATGGTAAGGTTGGGGTCGCCTCCCTTGTACTGGGTGGAGAGAGCCGCCGCGCAGCTGGCGGAGCCGTCCACCGGCGGCGGGGTATTGGTCTCTACCAGGTGCCAGAAATCAGCCTCCGCCTCAATGAGGGCTTTAATGTCGTTCTCGTTTCTCTCCACCACTTTGTAGATGGCATCATTTCCGCCGATGAGGACGGCAATATACCACCTATCGGCGCCGGTGACTGCTAAATAGTGCAGGCACTGGCAATAGTAGGCGTCGGGGATTTCGTCGCCCTTCCACTTCTTCGCCTGGGAGACGGCGGCGGTCTTGATTTCAAGGCCGGCATTTTCACCAATAATGGTACGGTCAACATTGGCCAGCATGAACGGGTATTCCCTGCTCTGGAGTGTCCCCAGGCGCTTTACTTTCTTGCCCGTGTCTTCCATAAACCAGTCAGCAACGTTGGGTTCGTTTTTGACGCCCCAATAGATGCGCTGATTCCCGGAAAGGTCCGGCGCCTCCGCCTGGCCGGTTTTTTCCATCCACAGCTGATAGGGTGACTTATACGAATTCAGCCCCATGATGACAGCCGCATCACTGCCACCGATGCCAAGGCCTCTTGTCTTGAGCCATTTTTCATGGTCTTCTGCATCTTTGACTGATAAAATCAGGTCGCAATTTGTGTATGCCATTTCTATTCCTCCTTTAAAACAGGGATGAACAACTTCTTAACCATTTACCTGAATCCCAGTAAGCTGAAGAAACTTTTCTGCATTGAAATTTGGAATATTCTTAATAATGCTCTTTTCATTTTTAGTTAAAGAATCCCACCAGGTACTAAATGCTTTGCCAGTGTCACAAACCTTTAAATAACCACCAATTGTTTCATGTTCAGGATGTGCAATCTTCTCTTCATCAGTCATATCGCTTGACATAATGAATTGGTTAGGTTTAAATTCAATTCTAGCTAGCAAAAAATATGCATCTGAATCTCTCCATTGCCGGAAGGTCATATCTGATTCGGCATCAAAGATTCTAATAGTATGTTCTTCAGTGCAGAAGCAGCCGGTTTCATGATCTGAAATATTCATATCTCCCGTACAAAAGTCACCCTGATTCCAATTGCCCGTGTTGCAATCTCCAGTGTTCCGGTGGCCCGTGTTGCAATCGCCAGTGTTCCAATTGCCAGTGTTCCAATTGCCAGTATTCCAATTGCCCGTGTTCTGGTTTCCCGTGTTGCAATCTCCAGTGTTCCGGTGGCCCGTGTTGCAATCGCAAGTGTTCCAATTGCCAGTGTTCCAATTGCTAGTATTCCAATTGCCAGTATTCCAATTGCCCGTGTTCCGGTTGCCCGTGTTGTAATTGCCCGTGTTCCGGTTGCCCGTGTTGCAAAATCCGCTATTTGCTTTACCGATATTAACAATGGTTAGAAGTTCATGCCAAGGAATTTCACGAACAATCTCAAGCTTGTTCGTGCAACATTTATCATCACCTTCATCAATTTCACCATGGGAAATAACTTCAGCAACCTTGTTATCAGGGTTAAAACTGTAATAATTAAAACAATCCTTTGCATTTTTGCAAAAGTGAAAACCTTTATTACACAATGATGGAATAACCTTTTCTTCATAAGTCTTTCCAACTTCATATTTAAAGCCTCGGCATGTCCAATCTGGATTAAAAACTTTGAATCCCTTTAGCATTTCAACCATCATCCTTTCATGCTATAATCAATCTTGATATAAATTTACATTTGCGCTTGGTTGCCATTGTGCGGACCGTAAGTTCGCAATTTGTGCATACCATTACTTTCCTCCTGTGGTAAAATGAGGTCGGAGAAGTTCCTTTTCCGACTTTGGGCCTTTGACGTGTGCTAGACGTCAGAGGCCTTTTCTCTTTGCCTCCTTAATCGGGCAATCCCTTGGCATTGTCTTTGGGATTTTCCCGTCCGGTCTCATGCGGACGTAATGCATCGCCGCACAGGTGTAAATGGGATGTCCGTTTTCCATGGCATATTCGCCGGAGCCTCCAATGCTTTTGGATTTGCGGCAAAAAAGGCAATTCCGGCACCGGAGGAATTTCATTTCCGGAAGTTTCGGGCAAAGCGACATCCCGCCCTCGCCTTCGCGAAGCCTCTTCGGATTTCCTTCCATTTCACAGAATTTCTGAAACTGGCACAGGTCGCAGTTGGTTGATGCTTTCATCTTTATTCACCTCCTTTCATCGGCTTCACATGAATCACAATCAGCTGGCCGGGCTGAAGGTTCGCGGGGTCCGTGATGTGGTTTTCCTTCATGGTCCGGTAAACAAGCTCCTCCATGCAGTCCTCATCACTGGCAACCTTAGCGCAGAGGCTCCAGATAGTGTCCCCCTGCTCCGCCTCGGCCCGGTACTCCACCAGCTCCGCCGGAGGCTCATAAGCCCAGGCACCGGCAGCGATGGCCGCCGGAATGGCCAGCGTGGCCATGATTTTCTTCCACTTAATTCTCATGCTATTCCTCCTTCCTGGCGCCGCGCCTCTTCTGCTATCGTGCGGAGAGCTCCGCGGAGCCTTTCAATTTCCGCATTCTTCATGCGGATTTTCTCCTCCAGCCTCCGGACGGAGGCCACAGTGCAGGTCTCCGCTCCTTCCCGGAGGACGGCGTACACCTCACTCCGGCTGTAGCGGATGCCCGGCACCTTCAGCCGACGCAGAATGCCATCCTGCTCCATCTTCCTGACGGAATCGGCAGAAATGCCGAACAGTGTGGCTACCTCGGCGGTGGAAAATGTTCTGCAGACCATTTCAGTCGCCTCCTTAAGCACTAAGAAATTTGTTTATGAAATAGGTCTGACCTTTTCCTGTGACTTTCGGTGTCTTGGTAATGATGTTTGCGCCGCTTCCATTCACATAGGAGCCTTCCTTAATCTCGAACAGCCCCAGCTCCATAGCCATCTGCGTAGGCATGTTGTAATCTGTACCCTGGCGCCTAATGAGATACCCATGCTCGCGAAGCCATGCGAAGAGGCGACGCTGGCCAATTCCTATACCGTTTCCACGGAGGATTTTCGCCAGCTCTCCCACCAGGATAGAGGTGTGGCTTGCAGAGACGGCATCCGCAAAGAGCACTTTCGGCTTTGCGGCCTCCACCTGCTTCTCCGCCTCCAGGCGCTTCGCCTTCTCTTCCTTCAGCTGGGTGGCGAGACGAATTAAGAAGTCAGGTTCTGTGATCGCCTTCTCAAGAGCCTCCTCAGTCATATAGGCCCCGTGCTTACGGATAGCAGGAAGTACTTCATCTGCCAGCACAGCCTGGAACTTCTGCGCCGCTTCATTGCTGGCTTTAAAGCCTAGACGGTAGACCATGTTTTCTGGGAGAAAATCATCTTCGCCCACATTTGGGCGAAAGCCGAAATAGCTGAGATATTCATTCACTCTTGCCCATCTAACGGATTCGTATTTGACTCCGTTTTTTGTTTCAGTTTTTGTAAACCCAAATCCTCGCGCTACATCTCCAGAATTCAGATATGCCGTGCCAGTTTCCTTGTCCATATAGCCATGGACGTTGTTGATACTCAAAATCTCATTCATGTTTATCTTCTCCTTTCTGACACTAAACGTGCCATTGATTCATAAAAAAAATACACTGCACCGAAAGCTTGTAGTAATTAGCTATACGGATTTTGATTTCATCCCGCGGAATGCGGGAGCCGTTTTCGTACATAGAGAGCGCAGAAACAGAGACATTACAGGCTTTAGCCACATTCTCTCTTGGTGTTTCTCCGCGAAGCTCTCTAAGACGTTGACCGATTTCCTTCGGCGTTGGCATAGCTCTTCCCTCCTTTCTGTGGCACATTTCGTGTCATGTGTAAAGCATAGCACTTAACACATTGTGTGTCAACACGTTTCGTGCTAAAATATGGGCAGATAGTTCAAATTAAGAAACGGAAGGAGAGAAAAATGAAATTCAATGACAGATTGAGAGAACTGAGAAAAGGAAAGCGGCTCACTCAGGACGAATTCTCAAAGCAGTCCGGTCTTACCAGAAGCGCCATCAGCATGTACGAAAGAGGGGAGCGGGAGCCCAACTTTGAAACCCTGGAAAAACTGGCCGATTTCTTCAATGTAGACATGAATTATCTATTGGGGAAATCAGACAAGACAACATATATTCCTAAAGGAGCACTCGCTCCGAAATGGAAGCGCGTCCCAATGATGGGATACGCAGCTGCAGGAAGTCCTCTGGAAGATTTAAACCAGGATACCCCATTCATCAATGTGGAAGGGAAGTATGATGTGGATTTCTGCATCACCATCAGTGGAGACAGCATGGAGGATCTTGGCATTAATGACGGTGATATAGTCTTCGTGAAATCTACCCCAACTGTAGAAAATGGGCAGGTAGCCGTCGTTGAAATAGACAACGAGAAAATCTGCCTCAAGCGTTTTTACAAATCCGGTGATACAGTCACCCTGGTGTCTGCAAACCCGAAGTATGCGCCCATGGTATTTAATCAGTCCAATTGTGAAAATATCCGCATTCTGGGCAGGGCAGTGATTAAGCAGGGAGAAATAAAGTGAGGTAAGTGTCCATGAGAAAGATTTGCGCATTTATAATTGCCCTAATGATTTCAATGTTTACATTATTCCCTTCATCTATAAGTCAGGCAGAGGAATTTGATTTTTTAGCAGATATAGCAGGGACCTCGTATTATCTGGACAGGCGAACACCAACCATACAATACAACAACAATAATGTCGGAGTGCTCTTTTCCCAGGATGAAATCTATTTTGGTTTTATACCTGAGCCGACAACATCGGATAACCTTTTTAGGAAAGGCGCCGGCAGAAGAACAATTTGGTATTTTATGCCAATGGGCTCCTATACAAAAGTTACTTCCATAGCTTTGGGTGGGGATGTATATGAATTACCGCCTTTTATTAAAAAAGATATAATTTACGTCTCGAGCGACGGACTAAGGCATTGGAAAGCTGTAGAACTTGCAAAGGGTGGGGAATCTAAAACTGAACATTTTAATGGGTTTCTCAAAGGTGCTAAATTAGCATTTGCCCATTATTTGCATGGTTGATTTTCCCCAATAGAAAAGGCACCGCCTGATGGGCTAGATCAGGCAGTGCCAGACGCCCCCTCGAGCCAGAGGACGCCAGTAATCGCGCTTTCAGAAATGTTCGGTACAACATATTGTGGGATGATTACCATATTCATTATACCTTAAAATCAGCCCACTTTCAGCAGAAAGGAGCTGATTTTTTCATGGAATATCATTTTTCCACCAGGGAAAAGAACGGAAGCATCTGCCTCATCCTCTCATATAAAGTCAACCGAAAGTGGAGGCAGAAATCCCGCCAGGGGTTCAAGACAAAGAAAGAGGCCCGCGCCGCCCAGGATGATTTACTGGCCGCCGCCAGGAAGGAAGCCGAAAGCGGAGCCTCGCCGGAGCTGGCAGACATCACCCTCCGTGACTTCACAGAAAAGGTTTTCCTTCGAGACAAGAAAAATTCTATCGAATACGGAACGGCTGTCTTATACCGCCAGTCCATCGCCCGTGTGCCGTCAATCGCAGATAGACCGCTTCATGACATTACAGAAGGGGAAGTCATCAACGCCTACAACGCGCTCGCAGGGAGGCTTGAAATAAGCACCAGGAATCAAACCCTGGCCAAAGTTAAAACAATCTTCTCTTACGCCGTACGCACTTACCATATCCGCCCCGATAACCCGGTCCTTGCCGTAGACATAGAAAAGGACAAGCGGGAAAAGAAAATAAAAGCGTTCACGAAAGAAGAAGCCAGTCAGCTGGTGGAATCTATAGACAATCCGGCGCTCCGCCTTGCCGTGCTCATTTCCTTAAATACCGGGATGCGCTTTGCTGAAATTGCAGGCCTTACCTGGGCCGACATCGATTTCTTCAAAAGGACCATAACAGTCAATAAACAATGGGGCACCCGAAAAGACGGGAGCAAAGGATTCAAGCCGCCAAAGAGCCGCAACAGCTACCGAACATTACACCTTACCGCCCGGCTGGCTGCCGCACTTCAGAAGTGGAATCAGAGCAGTCCCCGCTCTATCGACGGGAGAATTCTACCGGAGCTCGAGCGGAAGAAGCTCTCCCTCAATCGGGCAATTTCAAGATTCAAGCCAGGGATGCACATGCATTCCCTCCGGCACACATTCGCCACCCTCCTGCTCTCAGAAACGCAGGACATCAACCTGGTGGCCGCCGTGCTGGGTGATACCCCGGCAACAGTCTACAACACTTACATCCATTATACCCAGGACATCCGGAAGAAGGCCGATGGATACATAGAAGAAATTTTCGGAAGCTGAAATTTTTGCCGTCTGTCTGCCGTCTGATAAAAATATTCGATAAATACGGGGAAAATTGCTAATTGGCACTGTTATATAATATTTTGTTCATTTACAAAATAAGAGAACACCAAAAAATTCAGTGTTCTCTCATCGTTTACTTTATTACTGGTTCAGCTGTTTTGCTACTTCTGCAGCCAGATCATCCTGCTTCTTTTCAATGCCTTCACCGAGCTGGTATCTAGCGAAACGTACTACGGAAGCATTCTTGGATTTCAGGAGTTTGGAAATGGTCAGATCGCCATCTTTAATGAATTCCTGATCTACAAGGCAGACTTCCTTGTAGTATTTATTAATTCTGCCGATAACCATTTTTTCAATGATGTTTTCCGGCTTGCCTTCGTTTCTAGCTTCTACAGCAAGAACTTCCTTTTCATGGTCGATTTCAGCCTGGGAAACCTGGGTTCTGTCCAGATAGGACGGATTAGCAGCAGCTACCTGCATTGCAATATCCTTGCCAAGTTCATCATCAGCACCGATCATCTCAACGAGAACGCCGATCTTGCCGCCGCCATGGATATAGCTGTATACCTTGCCTTCAGCACTTTCATAACGAACGAAACGGCGAACGGAAATGTTTTCACCAATCTTTGCAACTGCTTCAGTAACAAGATCGCGTACTTTCTTTCCGTCGATTTCAGAATCCAGAAGTGCTTCAACATCAGCTGGGTTAACTGCCAGGATCTGGTCTGCAATGGATGCAGCGAGATTTCTGAAGTCTTCGTTGGTTCCCACGAAGTCAGTTTCGCAGTTGACTTCCAGAATGGTTCCTGTTTTTCCGTCTTCGGAAACAGCAGAACCAACAGCGCCTTCAGCAGCAACACGGCTTGCCTTCTTAGCAGCCTGGGATAATCCCTTTTCGCGAAGAATGTCGACAGCCTTTGCGATATCGCCTTCAGCTTCAACAAGTGCCTTCTTGCAGTCCATCATGCCGGCCCCGGTCTGGGTACGTAAATCTTTGACCATGCTAGCTGTAATGTTCATCGTATGACCTCCATCATAAAATAAGGTGTTTGTCTTAATGAAAAAAAGGACAGGGCGGATCCTGATCAGCAGGATCCGCAGAGCCTTAATAAATAATTATTCCTTGTCTTCTGCTTCTGCTTCTTCAACAGCAGCTTCTTCAACAGCAGCTTCTTCAGCCGGTGCAGCTTCTTCCTGCTGGCCCTGACGTCCTTCAAGAACAGCATCAGCAATCTTGCTGGTGAGCAGTCTTACTGCGCGGATAGCATCATCGTTTGCCGGAATCGGGAAATCGATAACGTCCGGATCGCAGTTGGTATCAACGGTTGCAACAACCGGAATGTGCAGCTTATGAGCTTCTGCAACAGCGATTTCTTCTTTCTTGGAGTCAATGATGAAAATTGTTCCCGGAAGACGTTTCATATCTTTAATGCCGCCAAGGTTCTTTTCGAGCTTTTCAAGTTCGCGCTGCATCAGGATAACTTCCTTCTTCGGATACTGAGCAGTGGCGCCTTCTTCAAACATCTTTTCCAGTTCTTTCAGACGTGCAATACGGGTCTGGATTGTGCGGAAGTTGGTCAGCATGCCGCCGAGCCAGCGTTCATTGACATAGAACTGGTTGCAGCGTGTAGCTTCTTCCTTTACAGAGTTCTGAGCCTGTTTCTTTGTTCCTACGAAGAGAACCGGTTCGCCCTTTGCTGCAACATCGCGAATGAAAGCATAAGCTTCTTCAACTTTCTTTACAGTCTTCTGCAGGTCGATAATGTAGATTCCGTTGCGTTCTGTGAAGATGAATCTTGCCATCTTCGGATTCCAACGACGGGTCTGATGACCAAAATGAACGCCTGCTTCAAGTAACTGTTTCATGGATACAACTGCCATAATATAACCTCCTGTTATTAACCTCTGCCTGCTTCTTCTTTCACAGCCACCCTTAGGCACAGATGTGAAATCCACAGACATGCGTATTCATGCCTGTATAGTTTAACAAATAACTGTTATAATTGCAAGCCTCAAAAACAATTCATTTGATACGGAATCCGCCCCGGCATAATAGCTTTTTTTGGAATTTTATCAGCCGGGAATTTTACCCGAATTGCAATAATAAGTTGAACACCCGGCGAACCTTTATGCAGTAAGTGCTGC
>ERZ836877.327-NODE-327-length-84481-cov-7.034397_pt1 | contig 84481 bp, 68 predicted proteins | sample MGYA00519469_ERZ836877 | MGnify/ENA primary metagenome ERZ836877 (study PRJEB31850, sample SAMEA3708809) | human gut metagenome | biome: human gut; feature: human-associated habitat; material: faeces | place: China | collected 2014 ...
GTATTCGACAGCTGGATGAACGAGCGCGCCATCGTTTACCGCCGCATGAACCAGATCCCCGAAGAATGGGGTACTGCCGTCAACGTGCAGGCTATGGTTTACGGTAACATGGGCAACAACTCCGCTACCGGCGTGGCATTCAGCCGTGACGCCGCTACCGGCGAAAACATCTTCAACGGCGAATACCTCATCAACGCCCAGGGCGAAGACGTGGTTGCCGGTATCCGCACTCCCCAGCAGATTACAATCGAAGGCTCGCGCCGCTGGGCTGCCCTCCAGGGTATCTCGGAAGAAGAGCGCGCCGCAAAATATCCTTCGCTCGAAGAATCCATGCCTCTCTGCGCCAACGAGCTTTTTGCTATCGCCGCTCGTCTGGAAGACTACTACAAGGATATGCAGGACATGGAATTCACAATTCAGGACGGCAAACTCTGGATGCTCCAGACCCGTAACGGCAAGCGTACCGGCGCTGCCATGGTGAAGATCGCCATGGATCTCCTCCGCGCAGGCGTTATCGACGAAAAGACCGTCCTCAAACGCATGGAACCCCAGAAACTCGACGAGCTTCTCCACCCTGTATTCGACAAGGCCGCTCTCAAGCGCGCACAGGTGGTTGCCAAGGGTCTCCCCGCATCTCCCGGCGCTGCGTCCGGTCAGGTTGTGTTCTCGGCAGAAGACGCCGAAGCATGGGCTGAAAAGAAACGTAAAGTCGTTCTCGTCCGTATCGAGACATCTCCCGAAGACCTCCGCGGTATGGCTGTCGCACAGGGCATCCTCACCATGCGTGGCGGTATGACCTCTCACGCAGCCGTTGTTGCACGCGGTATGGGTAAATGCTGCGTTTCCGGTGCCGGCGAAATCAAGGTTGACTACGTTGCCAAGACCGTCGAAATGGGCGGCCACACCTATCACGAAGGCGACTGGATTTCGCTCAACGGTTCTACCGGTGAAGTTTACGACGGACAGGTTCCCACTACCGAACCCGCTCTCGACGGTGACTTCGCAGCCGTTATGAATCTTGCCGACAAATTCACCAAGTGCCTCGTGCGCACCAATGCCGACACCCCCCGCGACGCCCGTCAGGCCCGCAAGTTCGGTGCCCAGGGTATCGGTCTCTGCCGTACCGAGCACATGTTCTTCGAAGGCGACCGTATCAAGGCTGTCCGCGAAATGATTCTTGCCAGCGACCTCGAAGGCCGCCGTATCGCTCTTGCCAAGCTCCTCCCCATGCAGCGTGGCGACTTCGAAGGAATCTTCGAAGCTATGGACGGCTTCGGCGTGACCATTCGTCTTCTCGATCCCCCTCTGCATGAGTTCGTACCTCATCAGACCGCAACCCAGAAGGAACTTGCAGAAGAAATGGGCCTTACCCTCGAGGAAGTGAAAGCTAAGGTTGACTCGCTTGAGGAATTCAACCCCATGCTCGGCCACCGTGGCTGCCGTCTTGGCATCACTTATCCCGAAATTACCGAAATGCAGACCCGTGCCATCATCGAGGCCGCTATCGCCTGCAAGTCGCGTGGTATCGACGTTCACCCCGAAATCATGGTGCCTCTGGTAGGCTCGCTCAAAGAGCTTCAGAATCAGGCCGACGTAATCCACGCTACCGCCGCCAAGGTATTCGAGGAAAAGGGCGAATCTATCCGCTACAAGGTCGGCACAATGATCGAAGTGCCCCGTGCCGCTCTTACCGCCAACGAAATCGCACAGGTTGCCGACTTCTTCTCGTTCGGAACCAACGACCTTACCCAGATGACCTTCGGCTTCTCGCGTGACGACGCTCCCAAGTTCCTCAAATTCTACAAGGAACACGGCGTGATCAAGACCGATCCTTTCGAAGTTCTCGATCAGGTTGGCGTAGGTCAGCTCGTCCGTATGGGTGTTGAAAAAGGCCGTGCCACCAATCCCGATCTTAAGGTAGGTATCTGTGGCGAACACGGCGGCGAACCCAGCTCCGTAATCTTCTGTGCAAAACTCGGCATGAACTACGTCAGCTGCTCGCCCTTCCGCGTGCCCATCGCCCGCGTAGCTGCGGCGCAGGCCGCGCTCGAGGATTAAGAGATAGCTTCGCATAATCAGACACTTAGGCGGTAACGCTCCGATAAAAAGGAGTTTACCGCCTAAGTTATTCTTGGAGGATTCGTACGGTCTGCACGATTATCGTGCAGAATGTGTCGATAAAACTTACAAAATATGACATGTTGTCAGGACGGGGCACTTACAGGTATTTACAAACATAATTACAATTGCATATGGCTACATTCAAGGCTGTTGTGAGAACACCGCGCAAGGACGGGTTCTATCAGGTCTATATCCGGGTGGTGCAGAATACGAAGCCGGGATATATTAGGACGGACAAGGTTGTCACTAAACAGATGGTGGACAAACACGGCAATATAAATGATCCTTTCGTGAATGAGTATTGTGCGAGAATGATATTGCTCTATACTGACATGCTCAACCGCAAGGATTGCGCGAAGTGGACGGTGCGGCAGGTTATCGAGTATCTGACGCAGGGTGACGATGATATCTGTTTCAGCGATTATGCGCGTTGTCACATAGACCGGATGGTGGACAGGAATCAGGTGCGTACGGCGCAGAATTATCGGCAGGCTCTGGGACACATGGAGCGGTTTTATGGTACGAACAGAATCATGTTCGGGCAGCTGACTTCTACTCAGATTACGCGGTGGATCCAGTCGCTTGAGCAGACGCACCGGGCGAAGGAGATGTATCCGGTGTGCATGAGGCAGGTGTTCAGGGCGGCTGTGGAGGAGTATAACGACTATGACAACGGTAATCTGCGTATCAAGGTTAATCCCTGGGGCAAGGTGAGGATTCCGCAGAGCGACCGAACCGTCAAGAAAGCAATCAGCCCGGAGGATTGCAGGTTGTTCTTTACCGCGCCTCTACCCGATACGCGCATGGTCGATCCGCTGCCCGAACTGGGGCGCGATGTGGCGAAGATGGTGTTGTGTCTCGCAGGTATGAACACGGTAGACATCTATGGGCTGCGAAAGGAGGACTACCGAAACGGCTGTTTCTGCTACAAGCGTGCCAAGACGAAGAAGTTCCGTGCCGATGACGCGTATTTCGAGATTCGTGTCGAACCTATCATTCAGCCGTTAGTTGAGAAATATCTGGCCGAGGATGATGATCCTTACCTGTTGAATTTCCATAAGCGGTTTACGTCTTCGGATTCTTTTAACGCGAATGTGAACAATGGCATAAAGCAACTCTGCAGGAGTATGGGTATTCCGAAGGAGCAATGGTATAGTGCATATACTTTCCGCCACACTTGGGGAACGGTGGCGCAGAATGATTGCGGGGCGAGCATTGCGGAGGTGGCGTTTGGCATGAATCATTCACATGGACATACGATTACGCGAGGCTATATCAAGATTGACTTTACTCCGGCCTGGGTGTTGAATGCCAAAGTGATTGATTTTATCTTTTTCTCTACGGCCAGAAGCAAACAGGGAATGGCGCGAGGGGTCGATGAACCGGCCGACAAGCTGTTCAGGCTGTCGCCCAAGCGCATGGTCTATGCTCGTGCCTATTTTCGCGGAGAGGTGCTTGCCGAGGTGAGCGACATCGGTTTCGGGACTGTTGAGGCTGTCATCGCCCGGCTTGCCGGACAGTTGCCTGACATAATTCCGACGGGGTGCGCCGTGCAGTTTCGCATAAAGGACGTGGATGCTGACCGCGAGGCGGTGTATGAGCGCATGAAAGGGAAGGGGTTTTGAGATAGCCCAAAGATAGCTGCGGGCCGGCCCCCTTGTTTTTAAGTTTTGTTTCTCGCCCGCGTTCTGTGCGGAGCACAGCGTTGTTCTGATGATGAGTTTCCATGCGGAGCCGGGCGTTTGCTTTCCATGGAGTCAGCGAGCGGAAGGTTCTCTTTTTCTTTTTGCGCGGAACATTTTTTCAAAGGTTTTAATTATTCCGGCAAAAGGTACTGATCTGACGGGGTTGTCGCTCTATTTTTTTGATTTTTCCTCGCGCGCGTGTCGACGAGATAAGAATACGAAGTATTCTCTTTTTAGAATACGTAGTATTCTTTTTATTTTATAGTAATATATTTATATATTACTTTTTCTTTATATAAAGGATTCGGAAGAAATGGCTTTAAATTCCCGGTTATGTTGTATAAACGGGAATTTATTGGTATAACCGGGAAGAAATCGGGCATAAGCGGGAAGTTATATATTATAAGCGGGAAGTTATTATTGCTTTTTTCGGTAGTCGTTTATGTTTTTTTATGGTGTTTTTCGGGCGTATTTTGCAGTGTTTTTCTCATAAAAATATGAATCCGGGAAGAAATACCGCAAAAAGCGGGAAAAACGGGAAGAAATGGTGTTTTCTTGGGAAGAAATGCGGATTTACGGGAAGATATTCACGCAAAACGGGAGGAAATGCCGCGAATCCTCCCGTTAATGTGCTTTTATTGGTAAGAAATGGCCCGTTTGAGGGTCTTTTTTAGAAGAAATAGAATCTTATTCGCCTTCCTCATCTTCGAGGGCGAGACGGGCCAGACGCTCGTCGATGGTTTCCGTGTGTTCGGCCACGGTCATGTCCATGTCGACGCTCTTTAACTCCGAGGTGTGATGTTTGAGTATGCGTATCTCGGCCCACACGCGGTCCTCCGGCGTCATCATGGCGAGGTCTACCTCAAAATCGCTCATGCCGTCGGGATTCTTTTCGTTGGGCTTGAAATATCCTATCGAGTGTGTAAGCAAGTACCCACGAATAGGATTGTCCTTATTGGGCGTCCCTTTCTGGCGCCCTCCTGTTTTCTGTCCTTTCATGTGTCAATACTTAAAAGTGTGGTGCAAAGATAGTGCTGTATCTTCGCACCATAATTATAACTTCCAAATTTTAACGACTATGTTAGGCAGTATAATCGGCGGAGCGATGAAGGTAGGCGGCGCGATTTTCGGCGGCATATCTGCATCCAAAGCCATGAAGAAAGTAAAAAAGAACATCCAGGAGCAGCAGCGGAAGAACCAGGATTGGTACGATCAGCGCTACAACGAGGACGCCACACAGCGAGCCGACGCACAGCGCATTCTCACCATGACCCAGGAGAGTATTCGCCAGCGCAATCAGCAGGCCGCGGGAGCCCAGGCCGTGATGGGAGGCACGGAGGAAAGTGTGGCAGCAGCCAAAGCGGCGAACAACGCGGCCCTGGCCGACGCCACTTCTCAGATAGCTGTCAATGCAGACCGGCGCAAGGACCAGATCGAGCAGCAGTATATGGCGACCGACCAACAGCTCCATGGCCAACTGAACAATCTTGAAATCAACAAAGCTAATGCAATATCCCAGGCCGAGCAGGGCGTGGCCAATGCCAGCGCAGGTTTTATGGGGGATACAGATGCTGCTTTGGATAAGCTGTTTAAAGTCAGCCAGAAGCCTAATAATTAAACGATAATCTTATAGTAATTATGGCAGATGAAACACCGAAGTCCATTGTAGAGCTCCCGCCTCCCGATTGGACACAGCAGAAGCCAGAAGAGGATGAGACCCCCTCTCCCATTGTACCGCCCAATTCTAACGGCTCTCCCAAACCGGAAGCCAAGCCTGCACCTTCGCCTGTGCAACCATCCATGGCTGGCGACGAGGATTACACCGGAGCAGAGAATATCGTTGGAAATAATTCTGAACCGCTTCATCCCGCGAATTTGCAAGAGGCCGTTAAAGACCACTTCACACCCAAACCGAAGCCCGAACAGTCCGCAGAAGAGGAGACTCCGCAGTTCGGCAACATGCAGGATGTGATTGACTGGCTCGAAGAGCGTATGGCAGCCATACACCTACCGACAAAGGAAGAGCTTGAAAAGGAGCGCAGGCGCAAGAAGACGGATGGCATAATATCCGCTATCGCTGACGGCGCGAGCGCTATTTCAAATCTGATATTCACCACGCAGTACGCCCCCAACATGTACCGGCAGGAAAATTCCATGACTGACAAGATGAGGGAGCGTTACGACCGGATAAAGAAGGAGCGCGACGCCGACGCCGACCGTTACCTCAACTATGCCCTGACAATAGGCAAGCTCAAGGACGCACAGGAGGCAAGGGAGTATCAGCATGGCCGCGACGCACTCCAGGACCAGATCAGAATGTCGCAGGAGGCCCGCGCACAGCTCAAAGCCGACCGCGACGCCGCGTTGGCAGACCTGAAAATGCAGCTTATGGCCGGTAAGATTACAGAGCAGGAGGCCGCAGCTCGCGCGAAGGAGATCGAGGCCGAGTATGCCGACCAATATTGGAACGCCCGCGTCGACGAGATAAAATCCCGCAAGAAAAAGAACGACCGTCGTGGTAGTGGAGGCGGAGGAAGGCCCGCCGAACATGCCTGGCGAGATAAGAACGGCAACCTTCACTATTGCCACTCCGAGAGCGCCGCACGCTCCCAGGCGGCCGCAAACGGCGGTACATACGTCACCACACCGACCCACCGCGTGACAACGAAGCCTGACAAGTGGGGCAATCCCGCCACGACGGAGACCGAGACTGACGTATCAACACCCAAAGTAACCATTGATTGGAATTAATATCACCGACTTATGGCTGAGAAACATAATACAACAGACAACCGTCGCAAGCTCTATGACGTGCTTCAACAGCATGTCGGCAATATGGGCACCTGGGACGAGTTCAACCGTCGCATGGACGACGAGGGCAACCGCCGCAAGGTCTATGAGGTAGCGCAACAGCGTGTCGCCAACATAGGCACCTGGGACGAGTTCAACGCCCGCATTTACCAGACACCCGCCCCGGCAGCCCCGGCACCTAAACAGGAACCGCAGAATGCCGCCACGCCCGCGGTAGAGCCACAGGCCGACGCCGCGACGCCAGCGGCAACACCGGCGCAACCGCGTTGGCAACCTACCGAACAGGACAAAATCCGTATGCAATGGGAGATGTTCCAGAGCATGAACGGTTTTAAGCAACGTACAAAAGCCCGTCTCGACCAGACCCGCCGTATGGCTGAACGATTCACCCCGGAAGGCCGTCGCAAGTTGAAGGCCGCCAAATTCGCGGCACAGGCCGCCGGCGCTCCTGCTAAGGTAATGGGTATCACTCCACCGGCGCAGGCTCCCGCAGGCGCTCAGGCCGGAGGCCAGGCAGGCGCACCGCCGGTTCAGTCCGGAGAATCCCCCGTGCCCTACGGCGTGAAGTATATCGACGGCAAGCCCGTAACTGAATGGCTATTGCCCGACGGCAGCCTAACAACAAGTCTCCTGGAAGCAGATCAGGCCGAATTCGGCGCCCGCAAGGCCCGTCTACGCCATCAGTTCGAGAAGCGCATGAAGAGTAACGGCCTCAACCCGGCCAATCCTGACGACGTGGAGTTACAGGCACAGTACGACGCCCAGGCACCGGCCTACGACGTAGTGGCCGACCTCTGGAGCGAGGCCGAAGAGCTTCACAAGAAGGACCGCGAGCGCAATGCCGACCGTGCGTGGGATAGCTACGCAGCTATGGGTGGAGGCCGTGAGCTCCGTGTCGTCACAGCGTCGATGAATCGACATGCCGACAACATTTCGCACCTTACCCGCTTTGACCTCCAGAAGATGATGGACAAAGCCTGGGAGCGTGTCGGCCCCCAGATTTATGCTAATTGCTATTCTCGCCTGAAGCAACAGTATCCTGGAGCGAGCGCACAGGACCTGCACAAGACCGCAACCGAAATGGCCCGTTCATTGTCGGACAATGCCGTGTATCAGTATGCGGTTGACAAGAACACCCCGAAGAGCACAATGGAATTTTTCGGCCGCACCGTCGCCGACATGAACCTGATCAACTCTCTGGGCAAAGCTCTCGCACGAAGCCAGGCCGGCACATCAGGAGACATGGCAGCCGCCTACGCCGCGATGTCCGAATATGGCAAGCACCACCGCATTGCACAGGTAGGCGGTACCGTTGTCGGCATGGCAATCGACCCCGTGACCTGGATTTCCGGCGGCGTAGGCTCCGCAGCCGGTAAGGGTGCATTGTGGACCGGCGGCCGCATCATGGCCCGATTCACAGGCACGTCAGGCCAGGTTGCTACTCGATACCTGGGCACGACACTATCAGGCCGCCTTCTCGGAGGTCTGGCCGGAGGCGCCGCTAACCTGGGCACATACGAGGCCCTGAAAGAAGGTGAACGGCAGTTGAAGTATGGAGGCTATATTAATCCGGAGACTGGCCAGAACGAAGGCTATTCGCCCGAAGCCATTTGGAAACAGGCCAAGCACGGCGCCGGCATGGGTGTTCTCATTGGTTGGGTTGGTCCAGTCGCCGGTAATGTGTTCGACCCGATGGTGAAGTCTGCCACGTCCACCGGCGGCAAGATCGCACTCCGTGGAGGCGAGCAGGCATCGTCGGCATTGTTCGAGGGTACGATCTTTGCGGCTCCTGATTATATCTCCATGCGCTCAATGAGCGATGAGGACTTTGACAAACAGTATGCCCGCAAATATGGCTATGCAAGCCTGACAGACCCCGTCGCCAAAGCGAAGGCCCGCAGCGCCGCCCGTTCATCCGTCGGTTGGGATATATGGAACGACAGCATGGCAATGATGTTAGGTTTCAAGGCTCAGCACGGTATCAAGAGTGCATGGCGCACCGTCCGCGAAATGGCACCATACGACGCCGAGACATTAGGCCGTCCGCTTACCATGCGGGAGATAGCCCACAACCGCCAGAGCTTCCAGGAGAAGCTACGCACGGCGCTCGACAAAAGCCCCGGCGATATTGCCATGACGAAGGAAGAGTTAGAAGAGCTCCGCAATGCCGGTTACGGCAAACTTGCAAGCCTCTTCCGCAAAAGCGATTCAACCGTCAAGGAGGTAGGCCCGGACGGTGTAGAGCGTGTTGTCGGTGAGGTCGAGCAGGTGGAAATCAAATATGGTCCCGACGAAGAGACCGTTGAAGGCGTCAAGAAATCCGATTTTGACGGTTACGACACTATGGCCCGACTGATGAGTGACAACAACGTCAGTGAGGCCGCCCGCGCGAAGGCATATTTCATTCTGACAGGCCGCAGGCTTCCGGAATCAACCATCATGGGTTATCGTACTGTTGAGGACGAGAACGGCAACTTATATGTGCAGTCCCTTAGCGGCCAGGGCAGCGTTGTCACCAACCGCCGTTTCGCTTCAAAGGAGAAGGCACAGCAGGAAATTACCAACCTCCAACGACAAATTGAGCTCAACTCGATAGAGATTGGCGAGAGGTTCAAGGCTAAGGAAATCTTATCGAATGCGACGCAGGCCGCATGTGAGGATGTTGCCGCGGCCCACGGCGAAGGCTGGACGGCCGAAGCAGTACGCAAAGCATACGAGCAGGCCGTGAAGGACCTGGCAGACCCCGAAAAGGCTCAATCCGTAGGCCAGGCCTCTAAGGACCTGGTGAAAGAGGTTGAGGCCGCAGCCAACAATCATGTCGATGATTTTAAGGGCGATACCCCCGACGCTATCCGCGAGAGGATAAACTATATCTCCGGTGTAAACCTCGACGACGTTATACGCAAGGAGCGCGACAAGCGTACCGACAAGGAACAGACCGCCCTCGAAGCGTACCTCAAGGCATTATACCCGGAGGAAGCCCGCCAGGGCGAGGCCCCGGACGCAGTGGACCCCGAAGAGCCCGCACCCTCACAAGGCCAGGCCACCGTTCAGGAGGCCCGCGAGGCCGGTTACAACATGACCGACCAGGGACAGCGCGAACAGGCAATGCGCAACATCCGCTATCAGGAAAAGCGCATGGAAGAGCTGTTTGGCCGTACCGATACCGACACCATGTTTGAGGAAGAGCTTGGCACCTCCGACCCCGCGGAGATATTCGACCTTCTGCCCCAATCCCGCTACGACGCTACCGAGCGCGCCGCAATCGTGGATTATCTCAAAGCCTGCCAGGTGGGCGACGCCGCCGTTGAACGCATGGAGGACGACGCCCGCAATGCCATGGATAGTGAGAACGCCTTCATTGACAAGGTGAGCCACGAGGACGGTTTTGTAAGACCGGCCACAATGAAAGTCGACAGCCGCCAGGTCTACATCGTAGGCGGCAATGTCGTGTTCAGCGAGGACGGCTCGATGATTAACACCGCCGCTTCCGACCGTGTTATCTACATCTACGACCCCGCGACAGATAAGGTTGAACAGACAGCGCCCGAAATGCTTTCGAGCCTGGGGACCGCCACATCTGTTGAAGAGACCCGCGCCGCGGCTGAGCGCACCATCACAGAGCAGCATGAGAACGACCTGCGGACAATCCAGGGCGACATGATGGCATTTAACCCCGGCGACTCCTTTGTTGCAGACGTCTGGGGAGAAGGCCCGACACAGAATCGAGTTGTCGGAGTGGACAACGACGGTATGATAATCTTCGAGACCGAAGGCAAGAAGGGTCAGTTTGGCCTAATGCCCGATCAGCTTTCGGCAATGGTGGACGGCTACAAACAGGAGGCCTTTGAGTCCGAAATGCGTCAGCAGGCCGAGGCCGCCCCCGTCGTTGATGAGCGCGCCATCGTCCGAACTGGAGAAGCACCGGCGGCCCCTGTCTCTATCAAATACGACCAGGGCGATTCTTTCCGTGTGGCTGTATCAGGCCGCGAAGAGACGCAGCAGGCCGCCGTCGTTGACCGCGAGGGCGAGACGGTGACTATCTGGACGCCGTTCCCCGTGACCGACAGGAGCGAGAAAGGCCGCACCATGTCCGGCTACACAACCGACATAGCCCGCGCAGACCTGGACGTTATTATTGTCCGTGACGAGCAGGGCAAGCCCGTGGACTATGTGGCCGCCAACCCCGAAGCAGAGCCGGAGGCCGCACCCGCCGAGACACCGGCCGGACCGGAAGAGATCGTAATCCGCGAAGGGATCACCGGCACAGCCGACGCCCTGAAAGAAAGTTTCACCGTAGAGCGTGAGCGAATCGGCAATGAATGGCTCGACACCCAGGCCGTTCAGGACGCAATGCGCACCTATGCCGAGGGAGCCTCGACCGTCGAAGAGGTTATAGAGCGCGCCAAAGCTGACAGCAACGACGAGCGCACCCGTCAGAGGCTCGATACACTGTTGGAATTTGACAGCACCCGTCAGAAGCTCCAGGCACTACTAGCCGTTCCCAAATCAGAGGAAACACCATTAGCCACATACACAGATAGGAAGGGAACGCGAAGAGATGTGTTTGTAGAATCGGATACAACTGATAAAGACGGCGTACGTAAGATAACTTTCAAACGCAATTTGACAAAAGCCGACGGCACTCACAAAGAAGGAATTTCGGGCTATCTTGTAATCACAGAAGACATGATAGATTGGGGGCGCACCCTAAATGGGATAGACGCTTACGGCCAACCCCTTTCAACCGAGGTTGATCCTGAAGAAGCAGAAAGCATGCTTGATGCTTGGGCAAATGCCGTTACCGGAGCAAGGCAAGATTTCCGCGCAAAAGAAATACGCATAAAGGGCGATGTAATTAGCGCGCGAAATAGTGAGGGCGTAGCTATATTCCTAAAAAGAGACCCTCTGACAGAGCCGACAACTGAAACTACGACAGGAAACGGACAGAAAGCGCAGGTACCGGCGGTTGAGCCTATGCCCATGCGCACAGTGAAGGAGAAGGGCGAGACCTGGGAGGAACCCGACTATCTGGCAACCACGCCGGAGCGCACCCACTCCTACATATATAATGAATCCGGGCTTTCCCGTCAGGAGGCCAACGACCATGTGGCACACATGGCACGGACCGCTAAGGAGGCCGTCAGCAACCACAAGAAGAGTGCCCCGAAGATTGGAGGCTCTATTGCCCGTTATCAGAAGGAGAAAGCCGATTGGGAGAATGCCGGCACCGAGCTTCAGCGGGCCGTTGACTTCTGGGAGGCTGTCAGGGCCGAACAGAAAAAGGTTACAGACGCAGAGCGCCGAGCAGCCGCCGAAGAAGCCGCAGCAGTCCCCACAACCGAAGAATCAGGAGAAGGAAGTAAGAGAGCTGAGCAAGCTCCGTCTCCTGTACAACGCAGTAAAGGCGACGGAACAGCCGGAAATACCGGAGATGCCGGAGGAGATAGCAAACGCCCCGGTAATTTACCGCCGCAAGAAGCCGAGCATATAAATTACAAGCTTTCAGACGAAATAGATGAGAATGGTCATCAATTTGTTCTGAATTCAAAAGGAGACTTGGTTTTTGGCTACGTAACTCCTGAGACCTCATTGCCTGAAGCGCCCATTCTCCTTAGTGAAGGCGTGATTACGAATCAAGCTACAAAAGCGGGATACGGCCTCCTACATATCGAGGCAAGACATGGCGCACAGATTCGTAATGCCGGGTATTGTTCTGTACTTGATTTCATAGAAGAAGTAGCACAAAACTATGAAATCATAAAAGAAGGTCGAGAGAGGGACGGCATTAAAACATATATGCTCCAACTTACCGACAAACACAACAATACACTAATGGTTGAGTTATCGGGAGATGGAACATATTGGAATATTAACACCGCAGGAATTTTTAAGACTTCCTACGGTGCTAATCGAAAAGAAGTGTATAACCGCCATACTACAGTTAAACAGTCTGCCGAAACTGTTGAAGAATCGCCCGAATCAGCACAAGGCGGCACAACTGATTCGGCCCGCATGAACTCTTCTACGATTTCTTCTGACGACAAAAGTAATACTTTGTTTTCAGAAAAACAAGAGGAAGTCGCAAAAAGTTCTGAGGCTGAGGCGCTCGGAGCGGGGAATTTGCCTACGACAGAGCGTATGGCAAGCATGACATACGAGGAAGTAGCGCAGACCGCCGCGGACTATGACGCCTCGATTGAGGAACGCTACGACGCGATGATAGAGCCTCTTGAATCCGAGAAGGCTGTCCTGGAGAGCAAACGCCGCACTCCCGCCGAGGGCAAGCGACTGAAAGCTATCGACAAGGAGATAGCGGACATTGAGCGTCAGCAGGAGGAAGAGCGCCTGAAAGTCGGTAAATACTTCACCGAGGAACTCCGCCGCCGGTGGAAGAATGGTGAGCACTCCATGTCCCGTGAGGAAATGGAGCAGGACCTCTTTATGGACGAGGCCGACAAAGAGAAGGCCGAGACGGCAGCCAAAATCGCGGCCGCCGAATTCGAGGTGAACACCGAACCGACCGAAGCACAGAAGAAGGCCGGCAACTACAAGATGGGCCACGTTGAAATCGACGGCCTGCAAATCTCCATCGAGAACCCGAAAGGCAGTATGCGCCGAGGTAAAGCCCCCGACGGCACCCCCTGGGAAACCGAAATGAAGAATACCTATGGCTACATCAAGGGCACAACAGGCGTTGACGGCGACAAGATAGATATATTCCTGTCTGATAACCCGACCGACGGCGACGTGTATGTTGTAGACCAATACAACAAGGACGGCAGCTTTGACGAGCACAAGGTTATGTATGGCTTCACTTCCGCAACGGAGGCCGAGGCCGCATACCTCTCGAATTACTCCGCCGATTGGGCGAAGGGACGCAAGGTTGTAGTCACCGGTGTAACCCGTGAAGAGTTTAAGAAGTGGCTCGACGCGAGCGACCGCAAAAAGAAACCGTTTGCGGAGTATAAGAGCGTGAAGCCTATCGAGGCACAGAGCACACCGGCCCAGGCAGAGGCGCCGGCCGAACCCGCCGAGGCTACGGAGGGTTACGAGCTGGACGTCTACGAGACCAAGAAGGGCAAGAAGTTCCACCGTGTGAAATTCCCCCGCGCCGACAAAGAGGTATGGAAGGAACGTCTCGACATCGCCAAAGAGCAATTTGGCGGTACGAGCGTGCCCGGCGGTTACGGATTCAAAGACGCCGAGACCGCGAAGGCATTTGCCGAAGCCATACTTCACCCCGTATCGGCCGAGGGCCTGAAAGAGCGTACCGACGCAATGGCAGCCGTCGAGGACTTTACCGACAAGGTTGTCAACGAGGACGCTGTTATGGACTTGCCCGACGACACCGCCGCCGACCTCCACATTGTAGACGTGCTCAACCCCGGCATGACCGAACACAGCCCCAAAGAAGCCGCCGCAAACCTGGCCGAAGCACTCAAAAAGGTTTCGGACACCAAGCTATTAGAACTCCTGAAAGAGCACAAGGACAATAAGACCGTGCGCTCAATCCTGACGGACGAATACAACCGCCGCGGCGGTGTGTCTCCGGAAGCAGTAGAGACGGCCAGGAAGAAGCCTGCAACCCGGAAAAAGGCCGCGCCGAAACAGAAGCTTGAGCCCGAACCGGCACAGGCAAAAGCCGAACCGCAGCCGGAGGCCGAGAAGAAAGCCCGTAGCAAGTGGTTCAACGAAGAGGACCAGGACGAGGCCGCCGACCTCATCCGCAAAATGAAAGCCCGTCTCCGTGGCGGCAATCTGTATAGCGGTATTCCTGTCGACGTTGAACTTCTGGAATTAGGCTGTCGTCTGGGCTACCTCATCATGAAGAAGGGCGCCCGCAAGCTGCACGAATACGCCCAGGCCATGATCGAGAACGTCGGCGACGGCATACGCCCGTACATCAAGCAGTTCTACAATGCCACCCTGGCAACCGAAGAAGCGCTTGCCGCTGAATGGTACAAGGACGCAACCCCAATGGCAGAGATAGCCAAGTTTGACATGGTGAATTTCCTGAAGGAGCAGAAGCCCGACGTTGTGGAGACGGCCAGAGGCGTAACCGCAGAGCAGGAAGTTCAGGCCGCTTTGCCGCAGGCCGCAACCGATATGGTTAAGAAAAGCCGCGACAAAATGGCAATCCCCGGCTACTTCAAACCTGACGGTTCCGTGTCGGCCGAGCAGAAGGCAGCCCAGGCCGGCGCCGACTTAGCGGCCGCCCTGGTTGATGAACTCGGCTTAGACCTGAAAAACCTCCCCGAAGGTGTTCAGGTGATTACTACCAACTTCGGAGAATCCGGAGGTGGCATTAAAATCAATCTGCCAATCCGTGCCGGTTACGAGCCTATCAAGATTGATATTGACTTCGGTAAGACAGAAGAGGGCGCCTTACGCTTAAAAGAGCTGACAACAACAGTGAAGCGAGGCGACGACCTTTCCTACGTCATAGGAGAGGATCATCAGGCGTGGCTTGTGGCTCCCGGCCATAAGGAGTTGTTTAACGCTATCCGCGGCCAGATGGAGAAATACCTACCGAAAGCCAAGCCCGGAGCCAAGCCGGAAGGCAAGAAACCGGCGCCGCAACCGTCACTCTTCGACGAACCGGAGACACCCGAAGCACCGGCCGCACCGGCGCCCCAGGCCAAAACCGGCGACAAATTGCTCACGCAGTATGAAGAAATGAAGAAGAAGCACCCCGACGCCGTTGTGTTATTCCGCGTCGGCGACTTCTACGAAACCTTCCATGACGACGCCCGGATTATATCCGAGACCCTGGGCCTCACACTGACGAGCCGTGCCGACAAGACCCCGCTTGCCGGATTCCCGCACCATGCACTCGACGCATACCTGCCAAAGCTCGTGCGCGCCGGTAAGCGTGTGGCAATATGCGAACAGCTCGAAGATCCGAAGCTCACCAAACAGACGGTGAAGCGTGGCACAACTCCCCAACCGGCAACCGAGCCGAAGGCACCTGCCACAACGCAGGCCGAGTTTGACGAGCTTTCCAAAAAGGAGTTTGAGGTTGACCCCCAGGTAGAGAAGGAAGTCATAGCAGACCGCAATGGCTTCAAGATAGGCGACACCGTGGAATGGTCGATACCCGGCCAGGGCAAGACCTCGGCAACAATCATCGACGTTGACCGCGACGGCCGCCCGATACTCGATACCGGCATGGCTCCTATCATTAGCTCCATCGCCGAATGGAAGGACCTCACCCATAAGGACGGTGAAGGCTCCCAGGCTCCCGCACCGCAGCGACCCAAGAAGGAGCTTGCCGGAGACTCCGCCAAAGAGCAGGACCGCCGCAACGTCGAGCATGATTTTGTCGAGGCTGTCAGCAACGAACTGATTCAGCGTATCAACAATGAAGGCTCACCGCTAACAATGGCCGAAGTCCGCAAGATGGCCGAAGAGCGCGGCATGAAGGACGTATCACCGACCGACCTCCAGGAACTTGTGGAGAGGGCAGTAAGCCTCCGAGCCCGTTCTATCGCCGAGCACACGCTCACCGGCGGCCCCGGCACCCAGGAGATAGGCTTCAACAAGATTGTGAAGCTCTACACCACACAGCCGGTATTGTCCGACCGCGACGTTGAGCGCATTCAGCGTCAGCAGTACAGCACCCCGGTGCCTATGGGCTATCTTATGGACCAATTCATGATGTCGCACGGACACCAGGGCAAGAGACTTCTGGAACCGAGCGCCGGCAACGGTGCCCTGACAATCGGTGTGCCCAAAGACAACTGCCACGTCAATGACATAGACCCGCGCCGCCTGGCTAATCTCCGTGCAATGGGATTCAAGGTTATCACCAATCAGGACGCATTGCAGCCCTTTGAGGGCCAATACGACATGGTTGTTACCAATCCTCCTTTCGGCACAGCACCGAGCGTGCGCACATACGACGGCCTGTTTGAGATTTCGACCCTGGAGGGCCAGATGGCGATCAACGCATTGGACAGCATGACCGACGACGGCCGCGCCGCAATCATTGTCGGAGGCTCGATTGGCAAGTGGCCGACACCCTACGAAAAGAACGGACGCTTACAAAAAGTTGCAGACCGTCAATTTTTTGGTTATCTTTACAGCCATTATAACGTGGTGGACATTATACCTATCGACGGCAAGAGCCTCTACTCTCGCAACGGTACCAGCTATAACGTCCGCATGATACTGATTGACGGCCGACGCCGCGACGCCGAAGGCAACGTAATCCGCGAGGTCAACGCCGAGAATCGAGTATTCCCGCCCGTTAAGGAAGAAGCCCGCCCGGAGGCGGTAACCACATACGACGAACTTTATAAACGTGTTCAAGATGACATTTTACGTATTCAACAACGATTGGATGTGGCTGCCCGTAATGATGGAGGCCACGTCGAAGGTGACGGAGCAGTCAATCCGTCAGACGTTCCTGTGGCTAATCCAACAGGAGATCGAGGCGGGGAACGACCCGTGGGAACAGGTGACCGCAGCCGAACTCCGCGAAGCGGATTGGGGGGAACTGCCGTTGGCAGTACAGGCACCCGACCCGGAACAGATGAACGACCCGCAGGAGATAGAAAACCTTCTGGAAGCACTCATGGGGACACAGGAGGTACAGACCGCCGTCCGGTGGATGAAGGACCTAAGCCCGAAGGAAGCCGCGGATCAGCGCCCGCAGGACGACCCGCCGATACTGACGGAGGTACTGAACGGCATAATCCTGACGGAGCACGACAGCGGGGAGGGAGTGGGCCTGAACGACTGAATCAGCCCAAACCGGTTAAGGTAGAGCTCACCGACGAGAAAGTAGCCTCGCCGCATGTCAGCTCTTCTAACCAACTTCAATCTCGAATGCCGGCCGCCCAGGCTCTGGAATTCGAGCGCGCCCTACACTCCATCGAAGAGAAGCACGGCAACGTCGATGAATGGTTGACCCAGGAACTCGGCTATGCCGATACAGCCGACCTATACCGCGCCCTGGCCGCTGAACAGGTTGAAGGCGTAGCTATGGCAATCGACAAGATGAACAGCGGCCGCGGATTCATCATTGCCGACCAGACCGGTATAGGTAAAGGGCGCCAGGCCGCGTCGATAATCCGCTACGCCGTCCGCAACGGCCATAAACCTATATTCGTTACACAGAAGTCCGGTCTATTCTCCGATATGTACCGCGACCTTTGCGACGTGGGCAGTCCTGAACTCCGTCCGTTCATCTTCGGCAGCAGCAACGACGCCAACATCACCATGCGCCAGGAGGACGGCACCGACAAGATTGTCTACCGTCGCCCGTCGGCCGCAGAGACAGAGCGAGTGTACAGCTACATCGAGAAGCACGGTACACTCCCCGACGAATACGACTATGCCGTAACCACATACAGCCAGGTGCAGAACGGTACCACGCAGTATGAGATTGGCGACAACGGCAAGATTGAGGCCAAGCCCAAGAAGTACAAAGGCAAAGTGCCCGCAGGCGACATCACCGGCGAGCGCCGCCGCCATGTGATCGACCTTCTTTCCCGTGGCAATTACCTGATTCTTGACGAGGCCCACACCGCAGGCGGCCAGAGTGGCCTGGGAGGCTACATGCAGAATATCATACCCGGAGTCAAAGGTATAACCTATCTGTCGGCCACCTATGCCAAGCGCCCCGACAACATGCCCCTGTATGCCATAAAGACCGCTATCTCGGATAGCGGCGTTGAGGTTGCAGAACTTATCAACGCCGTAGCCCAGGGAGGTGTGCCCCTTCAGGAAATCATGTCGCGTCAGCTTGTGAAGAGTGGCGAAATGGCCCGCCGTGAGCGCGACTTCACCGGAGTTAGCATTGATTGGATTCCCACCGATGAAGGCGTAGCCCGCGAGCAGCAGAAGCGCTTCGACACCGTTTCTGAAATCTTCGTTGACATAATGAGATTCCAGGACACCTATGTGCGGCCATACCTTAACGAAATGTCGAAAGACCTTGCCCGCGTCGGGTCCTCTTCCGGCCAGAAGAAAGGCACAAAGGATATGGGCATAGGCAACGCACCGTTTGCCTCGAAGCTCTACAACCTGTTGCAGCAGCTTCTCTTCTCCATCAAGGTAGACGCCGTGGCCGACCGTGCCATAAAGAATCTGCAAAACGGCCGCAAGCCGATTATCTCCTTCGTGAACACAATGGAGGGATTCTTAGAAGAGGCCTCAATCGGCATGACTGAGGACGGCAGCGCCTCAATGCCGACACTCTCCCTGGCTCTACGCAAAGCCCTCGACGGTGTTATGCGCTACACAGTCAAGGACGACAACAACAACGAGACACACTCGGCACTTGCCGCCTCACAGTTAGGCCCGGACGCCGAGCGTGCTTACAACGCCATCATCGAAAAGATGAACTCCGTCTCTGACGACCTTCCCATTGCGCCCCTCGATGCCATCCGTCTGAAGATTGAGGCCGCCGGTTACAAAGTCGGTGAGCTTAGCGGCCGTAAGTTGGAGCTTGCCAAGAACGACAAGGGCCTCTACGTTATCCGCAACCGCAAGGCGGCAGACAAGAAGGCCACCGCGTCGGACTTTAATGCCGGCAAGATTGACGTGCTCATGGTGAACAAAACCGGCTCCACCGGTATCTCGCTCCATGCGTCGAGCAAGTTCGAGGACCAACGGCAGCGCGTCATGATCGCCGCACAGTTCCAACCCGACGTCAACGACGAGGTGCAAATGCGTGGTCGTAATGACCGCACGGGCCAGGTTGTGCGCGGTGCCTATGAATATCTGTTGTCGTCGATACCGGCAGAGCAGCGTCTCCAGATGATGTTCAAGGCCAAACTGAAATCGCTCGACGCCAACACAACATCGTCGCAGAAGTCGAGCTTCAATGAAATGGAGGTCGTGGACGTGCTCAATAAGTACGGCGACGCGATTGTGTGGGATTATCTGAACGAGGACCCGATGGGCCTCAACATGGATATGGGCAATCCCCTGAGAATCGACCCGAATGCCGATGTTGAGACACAGCAGCAGGAGGCCGCCAAGAAGAGCCGCAACAACGACGACGAGGACGGCAGCCACAGTGGATTTGCCCGCAAAGCCCTGGGCCGTCTGGCTCTCCTATCCATTGCCGAACAGGAGCGTGTCATGTCGGAAATAACCGACCGCTACGAGAAGAAGATTCATGAACTCGACGAGCGCGGCGAGAACGACCTGGAAATCTCTTACCGAGACCTCAAGGCAAAGACCCTGGGCCGCAAGGTATGGGTTGAGGGCAAGGCGCCCGGCAGCGGCAACGCCTTCGCCGATAACGTCTACATGGAGCAGGTAGAGGTCAACATTCTCGACAAACCGTTATCCGGGACAGAGCTTGCCAAGTATCACCGTACATTCCTGGAGGATGCAGGCGTTGAAACCTGGGACGAATGGCTCGAAAAGAAAACGGCCGAGATTGACGCCTTCTACGAGAATCGCATTGCCACGGTCCGCGAGCGTATCACCACCAATAAAGAGGCAACCATCGCACGCCGCATAGAGCGATTCATCACGACCGCAAAGGACGCCCGCGCACTCGGAAAGAACTCCTTCACGGATGAAGAGATCATAGCCGAGGCCAACCGCCGCTACGGCGAGACAGAGCGCCAGGAGGCAAAGGCAGAGATTGAACGTGAGACCGAGAAAATCCGCGTACAGCAGAATCTTATCAAACGTCGCCTCACTCAGTTCAAACCGATGTCGCCGTTGTCAATTCCGGACGACCTTACGGACGAAAGCAAGATGAAGCTGGAGCCGTCAACCGGTGTAATGGTAGGAATCAAGCTCGACAGCAAGTATTCCCTCAACGGCAGCTCCGTTGTCTTTGCACCTCTCGACGGTCGACGCACCATAACATTGTCGCTCAAAGAGGCCGGTGTGGCTTTCAGCAAAATCGGCCAGGCGTCGATGATGATGCGTGACGTCCTGCGCAACTTCGACCTCAGTCAGTGGGACAGCCACATTTCCAACGAGAGCCGCGAAACCCGATACATGCTCACCGGCAATATCCTTCGCGCCCTGGTGGATATGCAGAAAACACAGAACGCCCGCGGACGTATCACCGCATATACGACCGAGGACGGCGAAGTACGTACCGGCATACTCATGTCGCCGAAGTTCACCCCCGGCGATCTGCAATCGTCGGTACCGTTGAGCAGTATGCTGTCAAGAATCCAGGCCGGCCAGGAAGTCAAGAGCTCCAACGGAGAAGTCACCGTGCGCAAGGCCCAGGGATGGTCGTCGCGTGGTGATTACGAAATCCTTGTGCCTAAGAGCAAACAGCATGGCGGCAAATACTTCTTGCCTGAGCAAGACCCCGTTCTTGCCCGATATGTGGTTGGAGGATTTAATATGCCCCGAAGCGGCAGCCAGGCAATAGGCTATATCCGCGCCGAGAATCTTGCCCGCGTCCTCGATCACCTGAGCACCAAACATGGCGCCTCCGTCATGTTGTCGTCGAAACTCAAAGAGGCGTCACAGGACGGTATCGAATACCGCACACCGGAGGAAGGCATTGAGTATGTCAATGCCAGAGCCATACAGCCGTGGTCCGCACCCCTGGACCATCTGCGGTTCAAACGCGACGAGTTAGGCTACTCCCTGTCTCTGTCAGAGCGTCAGCAGGTCCGCGACCTCGGCGCACAGGAAAAGGCCTGGGAAGAGAAGTGGGGCGCCGGGCACACCGACACTGACGTGCCTACCGGCCGCCGCAGCCGCTTTGAATTCTATGCCGACCAATACGGCCAGGGCGGGCTATCTTCGGAAATCTACCACACCAAGCGTGAGATTGGCTCGTTGTATGACAGCAACTACCGCCTTATCTCTGCCAATGCACGAGACATGGGCCGCCGTGCTATACCCGCAATCATGCGTCGTCGTGCTGACCTTCTGGCCGAGCGCCCCTCATTCAGTCGTGCAGGCCAGGCCGCAATCGACGCCGAACTTGCAGACCTGGAATACATGGCCCTGTACTATCAGCGCATGGAGGCCGGCGAGGACGTCGAGCGCACAATGCCCGGCCGTCTGGAACATCAGCGTATGCTTGCCACCGCCCGCGAGGTTGCCGAATCATTGGGCGAGAAGGTTGTGCTGTATGAAGCCCCCGGCGACATACACGATAGCGATTACAACCGCCAGGTACGTAAGCAGCGCTCCTACGGTTGGTACAACCCCAACGACGGCACAATCCATATCAACGTGGGACGCCACCGCAATGCCCGCGAGATAGTCAAGACCGTTCTTCATGAGATTGTCGGCCACAAGACGATCGAGGAGATTATGGGCCCAAAACGGTTCGCACGTCTCATCGACGAAATATGGAACCATGCCGGCAAGAAGCTACGTGCCAAGATAGCCGAGAAAATGCGTAAGAACGGTTGGGACTTCCGCGAAGCCACAAAGGAATACTTAGGTGAGATAGCGGAGGAAGTGCATACCAAAGGTTATGAAACTCTCGAAGCCGAGAAGAAAACCATCTGGCAGCGCGTGAAAGCCAAGATTCAAGACTTCTTGAACAGAATTCTGGAAGGTCTGAAAATACCCGCACGCATACGCCTGACCGAGAACGACCTTAGCTATATGATGTGGAAACTCTACAAGCATAAGGAGCGCAAGGCCGCCGGTAAGCCCGCCGAAGGTGATATCTTCGACAAGGCTGAAGAGATTGTTCGCCGGGAAGAATGGGAACGCGACGGCGAGAGCCTGGAGATCGCGGCCCGAAGCGAGGATGCATTGCCAAAGCGTGAACGTATAGAGAAACTACGCAGGAGCGACCCTGCCATCATAACAGGAGACGAAATAGAAATATCAGACAATTTACCTCAGACAAGGAAGAATGTCATTGAATATGGCAAAACATTGCAAGGTGAATATGTAAATGCTGATACAGGGGACATGATTCAGCTACAGAAGGGCCGCCGCAATGGTGGAATCAAGGAGTTGCTTCAACATGATATGTATGACGAAGAGCATATTCAAAGCATTGCAGCGTTGCCTCAGATAATTGAAAAGGGGATTTACATTGACAGGGCACCGAACAACGATAAGACTAAAAACCCCACAGTCGAAGAATATCAGCATTATGTGTGCGGATTAAAAATCGGCAATGAGGACTATACGGTTCATTCTATAGTGGCTGTAGATGTGAATGGCAACCGATATTACGACCATAAACTTTCTCACATAGAAAAAGGAAGGCTGCTTGACTTCATAGAAGCGAAGCAGCCAATAGAACAGATTTTGGCTCCACTGCCCAGCACGCAGTCAAAAGGAGCTGCGCCACTAACTATCCGTTCTGAGCGCAAAGTTAATGAATTAATTTCACTTCTGCAAGTTGAAGATGAGAGAGATACAGAAATGCGCTACACTTCACCGGCCCAGGAGAGCGGCCTGCACTTCCGCGACGGTGACGACATGCAGAATATGACAATCGAAGAGCAGACGCTCAAATTGGCTGTTATGCTTGCCGACCGTCACAGCGGAGACGTGGCCGTGCGTGACGCCGCCGTCGAAGCCCTGGGCAAGACTCTGGGCAATATCCGCAAGGCAATGGCCGTACAGCACACCTACGATTTCAACACTGTGCGCAGCCTGGGAGCCGTCGCCGACATTCTTATATCGAGTGGCACATTCCTTCCCGAAGGCCCCGGCGAAGTGAAGAGACTCTACGGCATTATGAAGCGCGGCATAGGCCATGCCTATACCGACGACGCCGGAGTTGAACATGTCACACAATCTGAGAAGGACTACAACGCCGCCGTTGAAAGCCTGATGGATCTGTTTGTCTCAAATCAGTTGAAACTGTCCGGCAAATTCCTCGACGAAGTAATGAAAATCCGAGGCAGTAAGGTCAATGCCCGCGGCGTGGAGGTTATAGGCGACCTCGATGTTGAGGGCCAGATAATGGTTCGCGGCATGAAGGACTACATGAACATGGACGTCCAGGCAATCCACGACCGCATAGATACTCTCGACGACATCATAGCCAACGGCAATGACGCCGCTTCCATGAACGCCGCCGCCGAGAAGATGGGCCTGGAGCTTGCCGAGCAGTATGTAGCCGAAGTATCGGACCGCGTAGCCCAGGAGAAGGTTATGCGCGACCAACTGCGCGATATGTCCTCACAGTGGGACCCCTCAATGAGTGGCGACGCCCGCAAGGCATACACCGAGCAGAAACGGGCATTGCGCGAATCCATACGCAAGATCAGGATAGAGCGCGCCGACGCCATGCGGCAACTCGCCTCTCAGGTAGGCAACGAGCTCCGCAATTCCATCGAGCGAGTGAAAGCCTTCCGCGAGCGTGAGAAACAGCGCATCGAAGAAATCTGGCACAACGCCAACTCCGACATGGCCGGCCGCGCCTTCGACGAACACGGCATGAAGAAGAAAGGCCTGGGGGTTAAGCTGAGCAACAATATGGTATCGCGCCTGTTTCTTGCTCCGGCCGCGACCTTCGAGCAGATAATGCGTGTGTTCGGCAGCAAGAGTGTCGACGGTGAAGGCTACCTGTTTGACCGCTATGTACGCGGTTGGCAGGAGTGCCGCGACAAGGAATGGACCTCGACACAGGAAGTTGAGGGAATCCTCGACAAGAAGGCCGCCGAAATCCTGGGCAAACGAAAAACCCGTTGGAGCGACCTCTACGCCCTCACCAACAAGGCGGCAGGCTCTTGTGAATGGTGGGACGGTGGACAAATCCGCGAGCACAAGGTAACGCAGGGCAACATCATGTATATGTACATGGTTAATAAAATGACCGACGGCCAGGTGAAACTCCGTCGCATGTGCATAACCGACGACAAGATGTTGGAGATTGAACATGCCCTCGACTCCAGGCTCAAAGCCGTAGCCGATTGGCTCCAGGAAGAACTGTTACCGAACCTCCGCAACAAGTACAATGAAGTGCACATGCGCATGTTCGGCGCACCTATGGCAGAGATTGAGAACTACTTCCCGTTGAGGATTCTTGCCAACGCCCGTCTGGAAGAGGTGGAAATGGCCGGAAGGATTGACGGCAAAGACCTTCCCAAGACCATGACCGGCGCAATCATCAAGCGCAGATTCAACAACTATGCGCTTGACGTGCTGAACTCTGACGCCGTTTCCGTCGCCCTCGACCATATCAGGGAAATGGAAACCTGGGCCGCTTTTGCCGAATACCGCCGCGACCTTTGCACCCTGTTGTCGTACAAACATTTCCGCAACCAGGTGAAAAACATGTCGACGATTTACGGCAGTGGCGAAAAGTTCTGGGATAAGTTCTACGACCTGTCGCTCCTCGTCGGTGGTGCCTATCGCCCGAAAGATGTAGATGATACGGAGAGAGCTCTTGTGAATCTCACCAAACTTGCCACCGGCGCATGTATCGCAATCCGACTGAACACAGCCCTGAAACAGTTGCTGTCCTATCCGGCCTTTGCCCCCGACGCCAACCTGGCAAGGCTCATGTATAACGTGACGCCCTGGCGTGCCCGTACATGTTGGAAATGGGCTATGAAAAATATGCCCTCCTTCCAACGTCGATGGAAATCCCGTCAGGCCGGCAACGACGTTTTACGTTCCTGGAAGTACGATTGGGACTGGACCAATTCGGAATTTGTGCAGAAAGTTCAACGTTTCGGTATTACGCCTAACGCCTTTATCGACGCCCTTACCGTCGCTATGGGTTCCGAGGCTGTATATCAAAGCAAGCTCAAAGGATACCTGAAAGACGGATTCAGCAAAGAGGAAGCACACCGCCGCGCCATAATGGACGCGGAGATCATCTTCAATCTCTCGCAGCAGTCAAGCGAGTTGCCGTACTTGTCGCTCCTTCAGAACAAGCGTAGCTACATTACCACATGCCTAACCAACTTCCGCAACTCGCCTATGAGCTATTTGCGTCAGTCGATACAGAGCAAGCGCGAACTTGCCAACATGGTAAAAGGTAAGGACGTTCAGATTGAGTTTGAGACGAAGAAAGGCGTCCGCGAAGGACTGACCCCGGAACAGGCTAAGGCCCGTGCAGAGCGCAAGTATAAGCGTAATTGGGTCCGCAACCTCTTCAAGTCTACGACCTTCGACTATATTCTACCGGCGCTCTGGGCCTTTGGCCTCAGCGGTATGTGGTATTGCATATTCGGCAACGACGACGAGAAAAAGAAGCAGTACGCCGAGGACGCCATGAAGCGCGGTCTATTGGGAGGCTTTGAGGGCATGACTTCTGGAGGTACCTTACCGGACTTCTTCTATGGTCTCGCAAACGGCGACAAACCACAGCTCAAAGAGGAGACGTCTCCTGGTGCCGGACTTTTATTCGAGACGGTCAATATGTTTAGCAACGGCAAGACCGAGCGAGCAGCCAACGAAATGATTAACACTATGATTGCGTTAGGCGTCGGTGTTAATCCGCAGGTGCTTGAAGATGGTATTGTCGCCGGTATGGACTTCTTCGGCGAGGACGAGAAGAGCGCGCGCGATTGGGCGCTCCTGTTCATGCGCGTACTTTCGTGCCAGCAAAGCCAGATGGACCAGGTGTATTTCGATGAACTCGGCATGGACGCCCGAGAGGCGTCGCGCAAGAGCCCGGCTGAATTGGCCGAGCGCTATGCGACCTACAAGGCACGTCGAGCAAACTTCGCAACCATGTGGGCCTACGACGACAACCGATGGGAGACTGAAATCAAAGGCTCCTGGCGTAAGAAGTTCGAGAAGGAAGCCAAGACCCGCCTCCACGGTCAGAGCGACGAACATGTCAACGAAAGCCTGGAAGGGTACGACGCCGAGTGGAGCCAGACCGGCAAGCGCCTGAAAGCTCTGAGCAATACTCCCGGCGACGCCGTAACCAGGGCCGCGCAGGCACAGGCAATCTTCAACAGCCCGGAGGGTACCCGCTACAAGTTGTATAACGACATGCACCCGTACCTGGACCAGATGATCAAGAGTTGGCTCAGCGCACCGACCGCACAGCAGGCCGCCACTGAGGCAACAGCCATCATCGAGTATAAGGCCAAGCTCGTTGAAATGCTCGACGCCTGGGACAACCCGGAGAAGAGCAGAGCCGCCGGCCGCGAAGCCATGGCGATAGTCAAGGAATGGCACAACCGCCAGAATCCTAAGAAGTGAATCAATAGATAAACCATAATAGTTGAGGGCAGAGCGTAACTTTGCCCTCAACTTATAAAACCATAAGCAAATGAAACTACACAGCATGAGCCGCGTTGGCACCTCCCGTACCATGCGGACAAAAGATATGGACACCGTGGCCCGCGACAAAGCGATGGAGCCCGACGACCGCAGCCGTGCATTGAAAATATTGCTTGAGGTGCAGACATACTACCAGGCGATGTATCGCTTCCGCCAGGATCGAGAACGAAACAAACGCTATGTGTATGGCGACCAATGGAGCGATATTGTATGTGTCAACGGTAAGAAAATGCGTGAAGAGGAATATATCATGCAGCAGGGCAACATCCCGCTGAAGAATAACCTTATGCGCAGATTGGTACGTAACGTCATAGGAACGTATCGCAAGCAGTCGACCGAGCCGACATGTATAGCCCGCGACCGCAACGAGCAGAAACTTGGCGAGACCATGAGCACCGTGCTGCAATACAACATGGGGCTTAACCGAATGAGCGAACTCTATGCCCGCACGATGGAGGAATTTCTAATCTCCGGCATGATTGTTCACCGCAAGTATTTCGGTTGGCGAGACAACAAAGAAGATTGTTGGACTGTGAATGTACAGCCGAACAATTTCTTCATCGACACGAATATGCGCGACTTCCGTATGTGGGACTGTACCTGTCTGGGAGAGATACATGACGAGGACTTCAATACAGTATGCTCCCGTTTTGCCGACAGCCCGGAGGATTATACACGCCTGGCCGAGATATACGCCACCGCCCGCGACAAAGGCGCACTCACTCAGGTATGGGAACAGTTCGGTTACTCCCGTGGCTCAAATGAGATAGACTTCCTTGTGCCGAAGGACGAGAGCCGTTGTCGCGTAATCGAGGTATGGCGCAAAGAGACTAAGCCCCGCTTCCGCTGTCACGATTGGAATAACGGGGAGATATTCAAGATTGAACTTGGAGATCTCCAGACAATGGTTATCGCCGAAAACCAGAAGCGAATACGCGACGGCCTGAGCCGGGGTATGGCCCAGAACGACATTGCACTCATCGAAGCCGAATGGTTCATTGACTCTTATTGGTACTTCTACTTCCTGAGCCCGCAAGGTGATATACTTGCGGAGGGTGAAAGCCCGTATGCACATAAGAGCCATCCCTATGTGTTCAAAGCCTATCCGTTCATCGACGGCGAGATACATTCCTTCTCGGCAGACGTCATAGACCAACAGCGATACACCAACCGCCTCATCACGCTGTATGATTGGATTATGCGAGCAAGCGCGAAAGGCGTGCTCCTGATTCCGGAGGATTGTTTGCCGAAAGGCACGAGCCCGGAGGCCTTTGCCGACACCTGGAGCAAGTTCAACGGAGTTATCCTGTATAAGCCGAGTACCAAACATTCAGCGGTGCCGCAGCAGATAGCAAGCAATTCGACCAACATTGGTATCAACGAATTGCTGAATCTGCAACTGAAATTCTTTGAGGACATATCGGGTGTTAACGGAGCGTTGCAGGGCAAGCCAGGTTACAGCGGCATGAGTGCGTCGCTATACAGCCAGCAGGCCGAGAATGCCACAACGTCACTTATCGACCTTCTGGACACCTTCAATGAATTTATCAGAGAGGCCGCCTACAAGGACGTTAAGAACATTCAGCAGTTCTACACCAGGGAGCGAATCATCAGCATTGCCGGTGAGAAGAGCGCAGACCCGGACCTGATACAAGACGTCGAGTTTGACCTGTCAATCGTGCCGAGCACCGCGACCCCGGCCTACCGTGCCATGGCAAACGACTTCCTCATGCAGATATGGGGCGCCGGTCAGATCTCATTGCAGCAGCTACTCCAGGCCGGCAACTTCCCGTTTGCCGACGAACTGTTGCAGAATCTCCAGAGCCAACAGGAGCAGTTGCAGAACGGCGAGGTGCCGCAGGGACTATCGCCGGAACTTGCGGCCCAGGTACAGAACGGCGCCAACAAGGACGCCGTGGACCGACTCCACCAGGCAATGTCAGGCCGTCAGATGGTAGCGGCCGAGACCGCCTGACGGTTGGCAACCCTACGGAACAATTCATTCTCGCCTTCGACGATTGTAGGCAACGGCATTTCGTTGAAGCAGATATGCAGCCCAATGGCTCGTGTCATAAGGAGGTCATCATGCTCTCCGGCAATGGCACCATAAGAGCCGTTGGGCTTCCTTTCATAATTCAGGAACTCATCAAGAGTGCGCTCGTCGGATTCAACATAAGCGTGTTCACGCACATACTTAATCAGCGAGGTTATAATCATAGGCTTTGTCGCAGTGTTGGTATGGAAGCCGTATTTGCGCGGCAAGCCCTGGCGAATATCCTCTTCGGATTGTCGCCGGGCATACAGGTTGTCGTAAACTTCCTTTATCTGATTGAGTATGTATTTCGACTGATCGCCGTCGACCTGACGCTCTTTGTCGTGCGTCTCCAAAGTGTTTGACTCAATAACAAGCAGCGCATTATCATAATACTTTGCAATCTGGACCGCCTTCCATGCCAAGAGGTCAATATCAATATGGCCGCGCCACTGAGCGACGACGGCCGGTTTGTCTCCGTCCATCATCGCTATGCGGTCATAAACGACAATCACAGACCAGTCGGCCTTATTGGACCGGCCGCCGACGTCGACGACGGCAAGATAACGGTCGGTGATAATCTCCGACGGGTCCGGAGGGTCAGGCAGCGACCACACCCACAACACCCCCTGTTTGTCCTCGACGAAACGCAGGTTGTTTAATGATTCCTCCCCGTCGAGTGCGTCGCCGTAAATGTCGCCGACGTATCGCGGAGCCCTACATGCCGGCCGGAACTTTTCGACCTGATATTTGTCGAACACCGTAGCGCCGGAATTGACAAAGGCCTCTATATCGTCGGACGGACATTCAGCCGCCATCGAGCCATGCTCCGTGTGTTTGGTACGCTCTACGACATACCAATTAATACCTTCGAGCGTAGCGCCGAGCATCCAGAGCCACCACAGATATTTGCCAGGCTCTTCACGCACGGAAGGCGCATTGGCATTGTTGCGATTCTCAAACAGGTTGCGGGCAAACTCTTCCTTCTCCGCTTCCGATTCAAAGGGGATAACATTCCAATCAATATCGTACCAGGGAATGAACAGACGCCGGAATTGTGTGCGCGGGTTGTCGCGGGCGTCGACGTATTCCTTGTGAAAGAAATTGCCGTGTCCGTTGGCCGTGGATTCATAGACAATCATTGTGCCCGGCTTATTTAGCACACCGCCGCAGGCAGAGCGCACAATGTCCTTTGGTTTCTTGCCATCAGTCTCTTTCCAGATGCCGACCTCGGACAGATGAACCAGGGCATAGTCACCGCCACGGCAGGAATCAGGACGTTCAGCCGTACCGATTTTCACCTTGCAGTTGCGTTGAGGTATGCGGAATATTGACCCGGACTTACCGACGCCCACCATCTTAGGCTCATTGTCAGGATAACGTTCACCCAGGCGATGAAGCATATTGAGGGGGTAAGCCTTGATCATGCGGTCGAACATATCCTTTATCTCGTCGGAGCCGGCGCCCTGGTGTGCGATGATAAGGGAGTTGAGGCCGTAGCGTTGAGTGAGCTGCAACCAGGCCATATACAACTGCGACGTAGTAGAGCCGCCCCACTGACGAGCCTTTAACAGCACCAGGCGTATAGGCTTTTTGTTGAGGCGGAAATCTTCAAGTTCAGCAACGAATTTGCGTTGAGGGTATGACAGTCGAAACAACACCTCCGGCGCCCCGTCCAGGTCCTTGTTCTTTATGTAGACGAACACCGCGGCCCAGAAAGGGAAATCGAACCGGCAGCGTATTCTGGTGAATTGGTCTACAACCCGTGTGCGTGTCTCCTGGTCCGGATCAACGTCGAGCTCCTGACGTATGAACTCATCGAGTGAACCGAGCTCACGCAAACGTTTCACCATAGGCACAGCCAACATCTGCACCGGAATCCATTGTTTCTTGATGGGGAAATCCGCGACTTCAAAGACGGTACGTTTCCCCAGAGACCCCAGGCCGGTAACAGGATTGAAAGGAGCGTTTATAATAGCCTTACGCCGTTCATTCTCTTTCAGGACATCAGAAACAGATGATTGGACGCGCTTTGAAGAACTCATCGTAGTAGCCATTCTTGATTTTGTAAATAATATCCATAGCCGAACGGGGAAGCATATAGAACTTAGGAGCCGGGGAATTCACCACTTCACATACAAGCTCGAACACGGAAGCCTTCGGACGCTCCCGGCGCAGCTTCAGGACACGGTGGTATATCTCCGAGAACATCTCGCATTTGGTAGGGCGCATGTTTTCCGGCAGGTCACGACCGGAGAGCAGCGCCGACACAACGATAGTGGCTCTTTCCTCCGAGACCCAGAACCGGGCCGCGGGCATGTTGACAACGGCCGCGCCAATATCCCTCATGCGGATATGTCTCGCTTGTCGGATTTGGTGACGGTACGCGCGCATAAGGTCTGCGTTTCTTTCCCTGGTAAATTCGAGTATGCTTCCGTAAGGCTTCATCTCATTACACTATGCTATAAGGTATTACATACTCAAATTTAGCTAAAACGTGTGACAGAAGATAAAAGGCCGGAACGGTGCCGAGTGTCTATCTTTGCCATAAAATTAGACACCACTTTTTATCATACAAAGTTATGGCTGAACCGCAGGAAGTTAAAAGCAAGCGCGACCTCGTAGGGGAGCGACTTAAAAAGAAATACCCCGACAGGGAGTATGCCGACGATGAGGCTCTATTCGGGCAAATCAATGATGATTACGACGAATATGAGAACACGTTGAACGAGAAAAACGAGGCCGAGAACAAGCTCACCAACATGTTCTCGCAGTATCCTCAGAGTGCCCGCTTCATATCGGACATGGCAAATGGCACCAACCCCTGGGTTGCGATGGTAGAGCAACTCGGCATGGACGGTATCACTGACATCTTCGAGAATCCGAAGTATAAGGAGGAACTTGCCAAAGCGCAGGAAGAGCACGTAAAGCGCCTCACCAGAGCTAACGACCTGGAGAAAGAGTATAACACCAACCTGGGCGCATCGCTTGAAATGTTGCAGCAGGCACAGGACGAGTTAGGTCTTAGCGACGAGCAGATAGACCAGGCCGTCGACTTCCTTATGGCAATCGCCAATGACGCCATCGTCGGAAAATTCTCCCGTGAATCACTCGACATGGCACTCAAAGCCCTCAATCACGACGCCGACATGGCAACAGCCCGTGAAGAGGGAGCCGTCGAAGGCCGCAATGCCAAGATTGAAGAGAAGCTCCGTAAGCCCAAATCTTCGGACGGTGTGCCCATGCTCGGAGGCACCAACAACGCGCCGGCCCGCAAACAGAGCCGTGAGAGTATTTTCGACTTAGCTTCGGAAGCATAAGGCATGGCAGCGAAAGAACATATAAAATTTCCTTCTCAACCGAAGGGTACGGTAACGCCTGGGAGTGTCGGACTCAACACCCACATTCCAGGAGGTGCCACCACAGTAAGCACGGTTGCGGCGGCAACCGGGGGCATACGGCCCGGAGGTTTGGTAGAGACAGACAAATAACCATAAAATTATAATTTCACATGGCAGCAACAGAAACCGTAACAGTGGGCAGCGGTACCGCGCCCACCCCGCAGCCCGGCAGCGCAGGCGTAGCCTCTCAGCTCCCCGGCAATCCTACAACCGTCAGCGGCGTAGCAGCCGCCACCGGCGGCATCGCCCCCGGCAACCTCATCGAGACGGACATCGACGACCAGATCTTCCGATTTAGAAGCGAGGATACCGCCCTCATGTCCCTTATGCTCAAATCGAAGAAGGTCAAGGTCAATAGCCCCGAAGTTGAGCACTTCATGATCGACGAGCAGCGCTCAACACTCACAGTCACAACCGCAGTGGCCGAAGGCACCGGCGCATACTTCGTGCTCCCCCTCGCCGCCAAAGATCAGGCAATTCCCCGCGACTACCACACCCTTCTTCTCAAGGGCGTAGACGGTTACGAAGCCGACGGTCAGACCAAGACCCCCGGCAAGGACCTGATGGTGTTCGTCACCGGCCGCGACACCACCACCCAGAACCCCGTCGTCCGTGCCGTCAACGGCCCCAAGAGCTCCGCTTCGGACACCTTCTGCACCACACCTGCAATCCCGGCCAACACTAAGGTCAAGCTCCTGGCCAACGCCCTTTACGAGACCCAGAAGGAAGTGGACCCCGACCTCATCGTTCCGCAGCCTACAATCGTCTATCTCCAGAAGCGCGGCATGAACCAGGTAGTATCTGACTACTTCGAGGCTCAGAAGAAGCACATCCCCTTCTCGCAGGCCGTAATCGCAGAACAGGCAATCCTCAACTTCAAGCGCGCCGGCAACCGCACCCTCTGGGCCGGTCGTAAGGGTAAGTTCCCCGTGAGCGTCCCCAAACTCGGCGACCAGATGGTTTACTGCACCGAAGGCATCCGTTGGCAGTTCAAGCGTGAGCTGCAGCACACCGGCAAGTGGACCATCGAAAAGCTCATCGCCCTGGCGAAGCTCTTCTACACCGGCGAGGACGTGCCAAAGTCTGCAATCCTCCTGGCAGGCAAGAACCTCCTGGAAGAGATTCAGTGCATCGACTTCTCGAAGCACCCCGAAATTCAGATCATCGCAACGCAGAACCCCATCGGTTGGAGCGTGACCCGCATCCATACCGTGTTCGGCGACATCGACATCAAGCGTGAGCCCACCCTCGACGTCCTGGGCTGGAGCAACTCCGGCGCCCTTCTGGGCGAGGACCGTCTGGTACACTACACCTACTCGACACAGCACGAGTTCAACGACCGTGTAGAGGGCGAGGAGGCAACTCGCAAGGGCATGGTTGTCTGGGACGGCCTGGCACTGAAAGGTGCATGTCATATCTGGATCGACGGCGAAGGCGACACCTCCAACGCAGGAAGCACCCGCTACACAATCTGGGACCAGGCAACCGCCCCGACCGGTGACGACCTCATCGACGGCCAGGTTTACCTTCTCACCGTGGACTGCCCCGGAATCAACGCCGCCGCCCAGAACGGCCAGATGTGGCAGGCTAAGGTTACCACAACCGGCACCGACGAATCGGCCAAGACCACAGTAACCTGGACCGAATACGCAGGTGAAATGGTAATGACCGCGTAAGCCCACCGCAGCAATGATTATTTAACAGGCGATTGGCAAAGCCCCCGCGAGGCCGCGCCGATCGCCTTTAATCTTTAACAACATTATTACGACAATGGAAATCAGAACATACGGCGTTGAGGGCTTTATGGATTGGCAGTGTGAAATTCCTGTCGGACGCGCCCGCGCCATCGTACATTTTACAGGAGGCACAATGACTTCCTATGGTGTAACTCCGGCCGAGTATTCCACCGGCGACCCGGTACAGCAGCGAATCATCGAGAACAGCGCCTATTTCAAGAACGGCCGCATTAAGTTCCTTCGCAAGACCGGCAAACCTGACCCCGTGAAGCGTCGTGAACCGAAGCCCGCCCCGGCTCCTGCCCCCGTGCAAACACCCGCACCTACGCCACAGGCCGAAGCACCGGCACCCGCAAAACCGGCGGAAGCTACACCGGAGGCCCCGACCCAGGAGGGCGAGAACGTAGGCAGTGAGGCCGACGTCGACGCATTCATAGAGCAGACCGTGGCCGAAGCTGAGGAAGAAGCGCCGGAGGCTGTCGAAGTCAGTTGCCTGACGGACGCCCAGAACTATCTGCGGGACCACTTCGGCATTCCCACGAGCAAGAGCCGCAGCAAGGAGAAGGCCCAGGACTTCGCCCGTGAGAATGGAATCGTGTTTGTAGGCCTCTAATCCCCGTCGGTTATGATATATCAAATCGCGGAGGTAATGCGCGACGTGCGCATAGCTTTGGACCAGAATAACACGAGCGAACAATTATTGGCCGACGGAGACATAGACACTCTCAGCCTGGACGAGATTGTGCGCTCTAAGATTCTGGAAGCTGTGCGCCGCGTGCATACGGAGGCACCTCCCTACATGCTTGAATCAGGCCACGACTTCGGGGACGAGCTCTATTGGGCAGACAAGAACAGCGGTTGGGTGTTGCTGCCGGACGACTTCCTACGTTTGATAGTATTCCGCATGACCGATTGGGAAAGGTCCGTCTATACGGCCATATCCACCGACGACCCCGATTATGAGAAACAGAGCAGCCGGTTCAAGGGAATCCGAGGCACGGCACAGAAACCCGTTTGTGCCATAGCTATTCGCCCCGAAGGCCGCGTACTCGAATTTTACAGCTGCAAAAGCAATAACGCGAAGGTATCGCAGGGCACCTATATTCCGTTGCCGTACATCGACGAGGACGGAGGTATAGACATATCCCCGCGTTGCCACCAGGCCGTTGTCTACATGGCCGCCGCGTTAGTGTCAACAACATTAGGCGAAGGCGACAAGGCGTCGGCATTCGTCGAACTATCTAAATCAGAATTACAATGAGTTCAATACCAACTAAACAGATAGACGGTGACGTTGCGGTAGGTCGTAACGTCACTGTTGGCGGCAAGACAACCGTGCGAGGGTCCGCCACTATCGGCCATAATCTGAGAGTTGAAGGCTGGCTTGACGCTCCTAATGTGAAGGGGCCGGAAAAGGGTCTGTTCAAAACTGCCGCGCAACTTCGTGAAGCCTATCCGAATCCGCATGAGGGCTGGTGGGCTTTAGTGGGTGATACTTTGCCCGCACAGGTCTACATGGCTGACGGAGGTTTCTGGGTCGCCCAGACGAACGCGGACGGAACGCCTCGTCTTGCAGGCAATCCGACAATCGATATCTCGGAATTTATGGAAGCTGTCAATGCGATGGCTGAAGAACTTGATGATATCAAAAAAACGGCCGGTGCGGGAGTGGCAGCAGCGGAAAAAGCTCAGTCGGGAGTGAATGCAATAAATGAAAAGCGAGGTAAAGCCGACGGATTTGCGCCGCTTGACGGAAGCGGTCGGATATCGATGGCACACATTCCCGATGAGCTGAAGAATGTTGTGGAGTTCTCCGGTTTTACGGATGAAATTCCGGAAGTTCTGTCCCAAATATATAATGGAAAGGGTCGGGTTGTGTATTGTAAGGAAACAAAGAAATTTTTGTTTGCGAGCGATACCACTCCGGTAAAATATTATGACAACTGGTCGTTGTCGGCAATTTTCGGCGCACATACTTCTGGGGGCGTGAACCCTGTGGCAAGAAAAATCTATATTGACATACTCGCAGACAAACAATATTACTGGGATGGCTCAGAGCTAAAGACCGCGCTTCAATTGGGCCATGAAGAGGGTACGGCCTATCCGGGCGACGAAGGGGCCCGATTGTCGGCTGGACTGAGAGATGTGTCGAAGGATATATCCAATAATAAGCGTCTTATTGAAAATGTAGGAATTCTGCCATTCGACGGGGTTTGGAACGGTATCGGGCCCGAACCACTTGCGGGCGTCTGGCTGTGTCCGGGTCCTGAGGGCGGATGGTATTTCCGGAGTTTCGGAGAAAGCGGGTTCGGGCCACAGTATGTATCTGAGGACTATAACAGTGATGTCAGGGCTAAATCGGAAAAGTTTTATCGTTGCGGAAATGTGTTGTACAGGGTTTCCGATGATAAAATCGAGCGATTTGTGACAGAGGGGAGTCTGAACGAAAAGATAGAGGAGGCTCTTGAACCAAGGACGTTCATCAATGCGAATGCTCTTTTGGGAAGTTCCGTACCGTATACATTGGCAGAGGTACTGCAGCTGTTGGAAACACAGTATGGCACGCTCTTCAATATTCCGGGTCTGGTTCTGACGTATAGGAGTCAGGACGGTTGGGAGAGCCGTCAGTGGAGCGGTCGGGGCTCATTTACTGACGAGGGTACATGGAGTGAGTTCGGGGCCAGTGGTTACGGGAATGTGAGCCATACGGGAAACACAGTCAATGTAAACGATGTTTGCGTTGATGATGAATATACTCTGAGTACAGCCATAAAGGCCGTTCAGGACAAGGAGGCCGAGAGTGGCGTGAAGTATTTCAGGAGTGGTGTGGTACTGACTTTCAAGACCGCAGAAAAGGACAGCAAGGGCGCTCCGGTGTGGGAGGCGTATCAATTCACACGTGAGATAACGGACATCGACCCTGCGGATCTGAAACCGTGGGTGCCCTTTGGGGGCGGAGGTAGCCAAGCAGAGGTGGAAACCAAAGAAGACCCTATGTCCGGGGGCAAGGACGCTTTTTCCACGGGGGGGGCATACAGGCATATACCGACCAGATATCGTGTCACACAGGACGAAGGCACCGTTACAATTCAGCCGCTTAATGAGGGTGGCGAAGAAATAGGTGAAGCCATTACCTTCTTCGCGTCACAAGGCGGGGGAGGGGAATTGTCGGGTACAATCGTCAATATCAAGTTTAAGGACTCTCCGCTATACGGAGCTGTCGGTAAAGATATCATCGGGTATGCCTGTATCCGTTCGGTGACTCAGGCGGGGTCGATAGAGTCGGTCAATTCGATTGTATCGCTGAAGCTTATCGACCGCGATACAAACGTAGTGATACGTGAATGGACTGTGAACACACGTTCGTCAGACGATGAAGAATACAACTTTGAGATTCCTTTTACCGGCATGTTTGATGGAGCGGGCTCCCGGCGTTTCCGGCTGGAAGCGACAGACGATACGGACCATACGGGCTATCGTTTCATTACGGTTACCGCTGTTGACGCAACGGTAGAGAGTACTCAGGTGCTTAATTATACGTCGGACTATGCGATCCCATATGGCGGTACCCGAGTTATCAATGTGCCTCTCTACAAGTTCCCGCAAAATGTCAGCGAGAAAGGTATTCAGGCTTTCATCGAAATATGGTGGGAGGGAGCATGGCGCCCGCTGACCGCCACACCGCCCACGCACTTCGACGCATACAGCAACAGCGCACAGTTTAACCCGATGAACCTTTTCGGGGGCGGCGAGAAAATGCAACACGGGGCATATCCTGTGCGCATACATGGCCGAGATGTTGCTTCGGGTGTGACCGGCAACACCATTTATACGGCTGTGATGTGTATTGACGCCAATAGCAGTGTGCCTGTAGTGGCACTGCGATATAACGACACCGGCGACGGTACTGTGCGTCTGCATGACCGCGTGAAGGTTGAGGTTGCGGCATATAATCCCAATCCTTTGATATTGACAACAAATGTTGCTCTGAAAGCCGATGACCGAATACTTGGTCGTTATGAGCTTGGCGCAAACCAAATCGAGACGGCAGAAATGCAGGTGTCGGGCTACCGGAGTGACGGCAGCGATAAGATCAATATAAGGGCCGAGGCCTATGACGGTGATACAGTACTTGCGACGTCGGGTACTGTCTGCCTTACCGTGAAAGGTTCAGCCATCGACGCCGCACTTATGGACGGTGCTTTGTATCACTTTGATTTTTCCAGCCGAAGTAACTCCGAGCCGACGCACGAGATTGAGGACGGGGATTACCGCATAGAATTGCAAGGAGCGAACTGGAGCAGTAATGGTTTTGTGAATTATCTGGGCCAGATAGCACTGCGAACAGCAGAGAATGTGACGGGAGAATTAAATCATGCTCCTTTCTCATCGCGTACGATAGAGGAGACAGGCATGGCTTTTCAGATGATGTTTGCGACCAACAACATCAAGGACTCAGAGGCGATGTTGCTGGATTGTGTAGATTCAGACAATGGCGCAGGTTTTTACATCAAAGGGAACAAGGTTGGTCTGCAATGTAAGACCGGCTCGCCGGCACTTATAGAGCGACGTTTCTCCTGTGGTGAAATTCACACGGTGGCATTTGTCGTAGAGCCTGCGGCTACCGCTATCAGCCGCAATGGTACGAAATGGGCCACTATGCGCATGTATCTTGACGGAGAGCTCGTAGGCGCAATAGGCTACAATCCTGAGGGTAGCCGTCTGTTGAACATGAAAAATGTGATGCTGAACGGCACCCTGGGGGATCTGTATCTATACTATATACTTTCGTATCAGAGCTACTATGACTGGAGTCAGGCGTTCCGCAATTATGTGGTGAAGCAGAGCGATACGGACGCGATGATAGAAGAGTTTAACCGGGAGAATGTGCTTGTGTCGCAGAATGCCGAGGGCTCGACTTCCATGCGCCCGAGTGCGCCGTTGTTGTTTGCGCAGGGGATGCCTTATTGTATCTTTGTCGCGGACGATAGCGTACACAATCAGTTCGATTTCGGAAAGGGAGTTGATGACGATGGGACTTCGACGTCGGACAAATTCAAGATGACGGTGTACTACTACCACCCGACAATGCCGTGGCGGTCGTTCAAGGCGATCGATTGTGAAATTCGGCGCCAGGGTACCACTTCAGCGAAGCGACCGAAAAAGAACTATCGTATCTACATCAAGAAAGCAACCGAGGTTATACCGCTCTATCCCGACTATACCAATGAGGACGCACTGACAAGCTACGCGCTTTTTGCGATGAAGAAAGTCCGCGTGACCGAGAACTCTATACCTGTCGACGTCATTACAATCAAAGTCGACTTTTCCAATTCGGGAGGAGCCAACGACTGCTCTGTGTGCGATATGGTAAACGCGACCTATCGCGCTCTTGGCGAAGATTTCCTGACACCGGCCCAACGTTGTTATGACGGCACCTGGGATAAGGGCGATGTACATCTGAGCGGCTTGCAGATGAACCATTCGACAGCCAATCATCCGATAGCCGTGTTCCGTTCAAACAGCGATACACTTCAGAACGTGTGGTTTGAGGCCAAGGGCAATTGGAAAGAAGACAAGGGTGAACAGGTTGCTCTGGGCTTCAAAGACGTACCCGGTTATAATAAGGGTTGTCTAAACTTCCAAGATGAAGTGTTTAACTGGGTCTGTGGCAATCCGGGTGAGACACTCGACCAAATGGAGGCCCGCTTCAAGACCATGGAAGGACTTGACACAGGCATGCCATATCTTCTCTATCCATATTGCAGTCGTAATTACCGCTTTATGCGCTATCAAGGTGGCGTGTGGAAGAATACCACCGGCTCATGGATATGGACCGGCCCGAAAACCCGAACTATAACCGGCGATGTTCTGAACCCGGTAGGCGGTTTCGAGTTGCTGACTTATGAGGGTTTTGATTGGTGGCAGGGGGTTTCTTCGGTTGAGGATATGATGAAACCGTCGAAGAATATTGCCAAATGGGTGCAGAAGCTCATCGACAAATCAAGTTCAGGGGTGAGCGGTGAAGAATTTCCGGCATGGACATATTACTTTGAGTGCATGGTTGACAATGATGCGTTGCAGGCAGATCTGGCAATGGGTCGTATTGTACCTTTTGAGTTGTATGTTCAGCTTCGTTTGTGCGATTACTGCGACTATGCAAAGTACCCGGAGGAATGGGTAGAGCGTTGGAGCGACAATGCCTACAAATTCCGCAATGTCCGCGCAGATATGGTGTATCTTGCTGACGCGGATTACCAGAATGAATTTGACTCGCTTTCGAAGAATCACCAGCCCATGCACTTCCTGCTCGAGGGCCATAATGTTGTCAACGGCGTTTATGACCCGGAGAAAGAGGGTGCGACATCGCCTACGGGCTTTAACTGTGACTTTGTGCTGACACGCCAGCCTATGGTGCAGAATGCCAACAAGAAGTATGACATAGACGGCGCATATGAGTCAGACAATGACGGTGGTAATACCGGGCAGCCGGAGGCAGACCCGACCAGGCCGAGCGACGAGGCTTCGGGCTATGTTAACCCATGGGCGGGCTGGGGTGCTGTACCCTGGCGAGGCTATTTTACTGCCAAAACTATCAAGGCCGATGACAATGGCGGCGAAATAGAATATCAGAAGACAGTAGCGGCCATGCGCGCTGTGCAGACAGTGCTTCCTGACGGCCGCACAATCAATCCTTTTTCGCCGGAGGGTGCGAAGTATTACTTTATTAATCAGCATTTGGAGCGTTGGCCGAAAGTGGTGTCGAGCTATGACGGCATCCGCAAGTACATACAATATACCGCCACATCAGACGCACTATATTTTTACGCACTGCAAGGGCTGGGTCTTGCGTCTTTGCCTCAATTCATAGAACAGCGATGGCGTTTCCGCGACGGTTATTATAAGACCGGGGGCTTTTTCACAGGGGTTCTTTCGGGCCGTATCGCCTGCGGGGACAGTGCTGCAATCCGCATAGTCGCAGCCAAGAGCGGCTACTTCGGCATGGGCAATGATTCGTCCGGCTCTTTGTCGGCCGACGGTGCTGTTTATCTTGATGAGGGAGACGAATATGTTTTTACTAACTTCTCGCACCAACAGGGCGCCCTGCTGTATATCTATCAGGCAGACCGAATCAGAGAGATAGAATTTACAGATGTTTCTCTGTCTGACAACTTCGACTTCTCTGTGATGAAGCTTGCGGAGAAGATAATTGTGGGAGGAGCGAATTACAAGCAGTATGCAATCGGGTATAATCCTCTTACACAGTTTTCGCTGTCGGAGCTTCCGTTTCTGAAAGTGCTGGATATACGTAATACGCCAGCAATGAGCGTAGACGCGTCGAAATGTCCGCGCCTGGAGCAACTCTTGGCCGGAGGCACTCAGTTGAGTGAATTTCAGTTAGCGGAGACATCGCCCGTCGATAAACTTCAGTTACCTGATACGGTGACACGTCTTGATCTTGTGAATCTTCCCAATCTTACATATCCGGGTGGTTTGGAGATCAATGACTTTTCGAGCATAAGGCGCCTTATGACCATAGGGTGTGAGAAGATTGATGCCATAGGTCTTGCCAAAGATATATTAAGTACAGCAAGGTTGCGTTACATACGTCTTCCGAATCTGCATGTTACCGGTAATTCGGCGATATTGCGGCAGCTGATTCAAAACGGTACAATCGGTCTGGCGCCAAACGGCGAGGCCTATGACGAGTCGGGTTATTGCTCTGGCCTGAGCGGACGGTGGATAATGGAGGATTATGTGGAAACCAATGAGCTTGCGAGTTTCCGAGCTTATTTTCCACAGCTGGAAATCCATAATTCGCAGTTCTCTACGATTGTATTCAGCGATGATGACGATGATCCGGAGAATATATCGAATGTGGAAAATAAGACTGGATTCAAGTATTCGACAGATGCTTCGTTTATCCCCTATGTGCCAAGCGGTCATGTTGTAAAAATTCGTGACAGTTCTCCTGTGTGTGCCGCGATTTATGACTCTGGGGTTATGAAAATACGTCCTCTTCATATTGACTCGCTGCTTAAATATTCAAACGGCGAAGATTTTGATCCGAAGGATTCTCAGGGTCTTGGCTATGATGTGATGAAGTATATTCCGAGATATTGGTATAAAGGTGTGAACCATTTTGCGGCCTCAGAGAAATACTTATTTGTGTCGAGCAATGAAGAAAAGCCATTGTCGACAGCAACGAGAGTCGAGCGGCATAAAGTCGAAGATCTGCTGTTGCAACGGGAGATGGCGTTGCTCAAGAGTGAGCAGGCAATTGGTTCGGTGCCGATATCGAGTTCTAATACTTCGACAAATATCTATAAGACGGAGGTTCGCGGAATGAAGTTATTGCGCTATCCCGGGATGAATGTTGCCCAGATTGCGGTCTTGTTTACAGATGGGAATGAGCGGGTCATCGGAGTGTTTTCATACTATAATCCGCTGAGCGATATGGCAGTGGGGGATTATATTATCGCGGAGATTCCGGAGGACGCTGTATATGCTTTTATTACCATTCCCAAGGGTTTAGATGAGACTGAAGTTGTGATAACGGATTCGGCCAATGTAGAGTCTGTGGAGCCTGACTGGCTTGTACATGAGCCTGAACTGATAGGGGTCTACCGAGGTTGCTGTGACGGAGGCCGACAGCTTCGTTCTATATCAGGGGCTGTCGCAACACATGGCAACAATGTGAGCAGTACAAATGCCGATTGGGAGTATGACGGAGACGGGAATCTGTCTTCCATTGTTTCTCCGACATCTGCCATGAACTGGACAATAAAAGATTTGAGCAATGCAGCTGCGATACGTGGCAGGGGCTATCAGCTTCAGGACTATGAGTCGTGGAAAGATTTTGCCGTAATGGTAATGGCCATAACCGGTACCCGTGATCTGCAGGCCCGTTGTGGACTTGGCACACAGGGAGAGGGAACGGCGGCGACGGGAGGATATGACACGCTGAATCCGCATGGTTTCAGCGTGTATCCATCGGCACTGGGGAGTCCACCCAAGGGTAATCTTCTGTGGGGTGTACAAAACTATATGGGTTGCGGCATGGAGGCTCTTGATAATGTCGCGGTCAATATCAACAGCTGGAAACTGTTCAAGCGCAATCGTTGTGTTGAAAAGCCGGATGATCCAATAGATAATAAATGGCATGTCTATAATCCGAATACCAAGGAGGTGCGGATTATTCAGGCTGTGGAGACTGGCAATACTTATTGTATAGGCAAGGTACGCTGGGGCAGGAATTGTGACATTGTGTGCTCGCAGACAACAAGTGACAAGAGTGCCTTTAACCGGCATTTTACTGACGCCTATGAATTTTCACAATCCAAAGGAAGAATACCGTGCCATTCGTACCCTTACCAACAGCGTAATGCCGGAATAGTCTATGCCAACGCGACGTATCCCTCTTATCAGGCCTACAGAATTATAGGAGGCCGTCTTTGTTTCAGAGGGACAATAATTTTCGCAAGTTAAAAACTTGCTCATGGGGAAGAATGAAAGGTGAAGACGGGCTGATGTCTTAGCTCTGGGGACAGCCTTAAATTTACCTTTCATTCTTCACATTACCTTGAGTTTGCAAATATTACAGGAAATGGAAAAAGTTTATGGCAGCCCGAAGCGGCAGGACGGGCTTTATAAGATAGGCCGCAACAAGTGGGAGATAATCTATGGTTTCGGCAAGGATGATGAAGCTTCGGGAATGGGCTGGAACTGGCGGCAGAGTTTTACGCGGCGTCCTACGCTTGACGAAATCAAGGCTGCGATTATAGGTGCAATCAAACAGGAGAGCGAGTATCGTCTTCGCTATGGCCTGAGGTGGAACGGCCTCACGGTTGAATATACCGAGGAACGGAAGAGTGACCTCACAGGCATAATCGTCGGCTTGCAGGGCGGCTTCATGCAGTTGCCTATCGAGATAAATCTTGGCTCGTCGGCAGACGGAACTCCGTCGGTCTTCACGTTTACCACTCCTGAGCAAATCGGCGAAGTCGCTGCCGGTATTGCCGCTCATAAGGCTGCGGTCAGCAAAGCGGAGTGGGCGGCAATCAGCGAACTCGGCGACATGGAAGCCTACAAAACAGTACAATAACCAATCATCACTATCACATTATGTTATTAGAACTTATCGCAGTATCAGTATCGTGTCTTATAATGACACTCTATCTGACAGCCTATATCAACTCGGTCGGTGTTCCGGCCTCAATCAGTGCTACCTACTATAAGACTGAAAAGAAGTGGGTATTTCCGACGGTCATTTCTCTTACGGGCTTGTGCGCTCTTGTTCCGCTAATGAACAACACGCCGGAGAATTATCAGTTTGTGGCATTTTTCATCGTAGCCGCCACTCTTTTTGTAGCGTCGGCGCCGGCTTTTCGCGAAGAATTCGTTGGCAAGATACATGCCACGGCCGCGTCGGTGTTAGGAGTGTGCGCCCTGACCTGGCTTATCCTGACTTCCGGTGTGCCCTGGATAGCCGTCGCCGGCCTGATCCTGGCAGTGATAGGCCGACGGCATTTCTTATTCTGGATAGAAGTCGGCCTACTGTATGACCTATTTGCAAATCTTTTGTTCATAGCTGTTGAGAATTAATGTGTGAGAAAGCCGGGAACCGTGAGGCCTCCGGCTTTCGTGTTTCAAAAGATAAAGCAGCCGGGCCAGGGTGTGTGAGTACCTTTGCGAAGTAAACCAAAAATTATAAGACATCATGGAATCAATCTTATCATTAGAGAAAGGCTACCTCTTCATCGGGGTATTTTTCGCCGTATCGCTTCTGGTAATAATGGCCATAATGCTTGACTTGTGGGACGGAGTGTACACGGCGAAGAGAACAGGCCAACGTGTTCACTCCCATAAGTTGAGAGTAACCATTGCCAAAGTAAGTGAATATTGGCGATTCTTGCTGATAGGCTTTTTGGCCGATTGCCTGGGCTTCCTATTCAGCTTTTATTCACTACCATTCATGGCATTGCTTTTTGGCATGGGCCTGATTGTCGTGGAAATCATCAGTATGTTTGAACACGCCAAACGTCGGAAAAGCCACCTGATAGATTTACCCGACATCATCGACGGTATCATTGCGGCCTCAACCAAGAAGGACGCTGAAAAGATTATTGGCGTAATATCAGCCAAAAGCGAAGTGTCACCCCATCACTAACCCATAAGATATGATAGTATTAATCGACAACGGACACGGCAGCGACACCCCCGGCAAGTGCAGCCCCGATCAGAAGCTCAGAGAGTATCTGAAATCGCGTGAGGTTGCCCGCAAGTTGAAGAAGGCGCTCAACCTTCGGTTTGTTGACGCCCAACTCCTGGTACCGGAGGACAAAGACATTTCGCTCAAAGAGCGATGCCGCCGCGTCAATGCCGCCTGCGACAAATACGGCAAAGACAATGTGCTCCTGGTATCAATCCACTGCAATGCGGCCGGCGGCGACGGCAAGTGGAAGAGCGCCGGCGGTTGGTGTGTCTACACATCGCCCGGCCAGACAAAGGCCGACAACCTGGCGACCGCATTGTGGAACGCCGCCCACGACGGCCTGAAAGACTACATCGAGCGCTTCCCGCTACTCCAGAAGCAGGGCGCCTATGACAGCAGACAGAAGCCTATGCGCGCGGATTGGTCCGACGGAGACCCGGACTATGAGGCCCGCTTCTATATCCTGGTGCATACCAAATGCTCGGCCGTGCTGACCGAATCACTCTTTCAGGACAATAAGGCAGACTGCGATTTTCTTCTCTCCGAGGAAGGGACCGCCGCCATTGTCAGCCTCCACCGCGACGGAATCATCAACTATATCAAAACCACAAAGAAGTCATGACAATGAAACCAAAATCGAAAATCACCCTGGCACTCCTGTTCGGAATGCTCCTGGGTTGGGTCCTGTCGTTCTTTGTTCCTGGCGGTTGCCGTTCCCCCGGCGGCCGCACAGACGAGCGCGACACCATCAGGACAATCACAGTCGACACCCTGACAGACCGGCTCCCCGTGGCCGAGTCAACGGCCCCCGTAGACACGCAGGTGTATATGCTTCCGGTACGACATCAGGGAAGCGGCGCGGGAGGTATCTCGCACTGTACGGCCCCGGCCGACACTACTTTTATTGAGACGCGCACCACACTCACCTACGGCACCGGAGCAGGAGGCGAGCCTCGACCATGCCAGGATAGCGTAGCAGTTGAAATCCCCATCACCCAGAAGCATTATAGAGACTCGACGTATGAAGCCTGGGTAAGCGGATTCTCTCAGAACCTTGACAGTATTAGGGTGTATCCCCGAACAGAAACTATCACGATCAGGGATTACAAGCCGCCTAACCGTTGGCACCTGGGACTCACCGCGGGCTATGCCTACACACCCCGCGGTTTTCAACCATACATCGGTATCGGTATCAGTTATTCATTATTTTCATGGAAGTAACACTTGACATATACAAAGATGAGGTCTACACCGAAGTGGCGCAGACCTCATCCTACACCGGCGCCAAGATGGACGACGACGCCAACGCCTACGAGCGTATCTTCACGACCGACGAGGACAAGAGCCAGCTCGAAAGATTCTGGAACGAGAGCTGCGTCACGTTCTGCGAAATCATGAAGCGCTACCTTGTCAGTGAATTGGACCTGAGAAACTCTGTAATCAGTAAGCCCATTGAGAAAGTGCAGACCCAGGGCCAGGAGATACAGACCCAGGCACTCGGAGGAATCGAAGAAATTCCGTTTGAGCCCTGGCACCCTAATCTTCCCATCGAGGAAATTCCGATTGTAACGGCACCCATCATCGGGCACCGGTTCAAATTGGAATTTTCCAAATCGTTTGACTCGGCGCTGATACCCAGTATGCGTCAAGAGCTCTTTTCCTACTTCGTAATGAACATCACGGCAAAGTGGTATGGCTTCACCAACAAGAAGGAAGCCGGAGAGTATGCGGCCGCCGCCGCGTCCCTTCTCGAAGGTATCCATCGAAAAGCGTGCTATAAGCGTAAACCACAGCGCCCCACCTATTAGCAATTATAAATTATGGCAGAAAGCAAAAAGACACTAACCGTCACGCTTGAGGTGAAGGAACTGATGCACGACATCATGAACAAAGCATACCTCACCGGACAGGCGCGCGAGGCCGACGGGACCAAAGGTTACGAGGCCGCGAGCAACATGCAGGCGAGCGAGGACGAGGACAACAGTTATCAGTTACGCCGCAGTCTTGCCAATTCCTTCTCGGCATTGAAGAGCCTGTTGGGAGAATGTCTCAACGAGGACAGAGACACAAGCAACAACCGGATTCAGAAAATCATCGACGACGACGGACAGCTCGAACTCGCTTTTCTCCTTCCGAGTAACTATAACAACGCCTCGGCTGATTCTCTGGGTAACGGCATTCATGCCTACCTGGTTGACATGGTTCTCGCCGAATGGTTTACAATCACCAACAAGGCCGACGCCCAGGACTACCTGAATCACTCCACCGTCTCCCTGGAGACCGTGAAGCGAGCCCTCTATAAGCGTAGTCGCCCGACCCGGCCCACATACACCCCCTAACTATGGGCTGTTTTCAGAGGTGTAACAACAATGGCAATGGCAACGGCGCGCAGGAAGAAAAGCGCGCCGTTGTTCTTAGGTTCCGGCGAGAGAATCTTGATTACAGCATAAAGAACTATGCCTACATCGAGAGCCACGTAATGAACGACGAAACCGAGTGCTCAAAACACATGGTTGCAGACATCGGCGAAGAGGGCAACCGCGACCGTGTGACCCGGTTACTCGGAGTGATCCACGCCGGAGTGATTGAAATGCTTTACCCCTACACCAAACGGGAAGCCGTTGAAGAGATAATCGACGACGACATCTGGGAGCCGAAGGAATACGTTATAGTGATTCATGTGCCGCCGACATTCTCCAGGACGACATGCCACCTGTTGAGCCGTCTGATACATGAATACATGGTGTACCGCGTACTCTACGATTGGTTGACGATTACCAACAAGGCCGACACGCAGGCCGCCCTCCATTGGCTCGAAAAGGCAGAGGAGGCCGCCGCCGAAATCGAAAGCATAAAGAACTTACGTACCGGCACACTTGAACGGCCGTTACGTCCCTGGTAAATCAGAGGCCGAGGTGCTCACGCATCCCGGCCTCTTTGCTTACAATAGTGTGAAGTAGTACAAAAGTTATCTTGGTTGGTTGGTCTGGCGTGGCTCATGCTGAACAGAGCAGCCATAAATACGTTCTCCAGGCGTCAGGTTGCACAGGAGGCCCACACGGTAATACTTGTAAGGGCTACCACGGAATCCTCGCAGGTAGTGGTCCTTGCTCGACCATACCAGGTGCCAATTAATCAAATCACGCGAACCCCACAGAACAGACTGCACATGGCCCCTGGCGAAATTGCCTCTCTGAATAATATTGTTGACCGTCTTGAAGACGTTCACGGCGTCCAGGTTGAGGGGGCGCGTGACGAGCAACCCGCCGATGTTGGCCTCACTCGATTTCGAGAAGTTGACGATGTTGCCGTCACGGTCGACGGCCAATGCTTCAGGATAGGAGTTGAGGGAGTTTTTGATGTTGGAGTACATCATGCCCCAGAGTTGCGTTTTCAGCGAATACACATAGGCATAGGTACACTTGCTGTTATAGACGATGATACGTTGGTGAACGTAGTCGTATATCATGCCGCAGTCCGTGAGAAATTCAGTGAACGGCAGAACCGGCAGACACTTGTCGGGCTTCGTGTCCGTGTCTATGTGTCCGAGCATGGCATGAATCTTATCCATGCCGGGGAGGCCGGGATTGCCCTCGCGGTCCAACACATTAAAGGGCGCGTCACTGTTGATAGCGTCGGAAATACATTGTGTCTGGGAGCCGGATATAAGCATGATACCTCTATTGGTAGGGAACAGCACCGCAGAATCAATCTGGGTAATGCCGTCGGAATTGATACAAACGTCGCGCGTGATAGGTTGTTTGGCCGTATATGTGCCCGTAGCGCTGATCTCCATCGCCCATACTCCTTCGTCGGTGAAAGCGTATAACGGGAACTGGCCGAACTGTCCCTGAGATAGAGCCTTCGCGGCGGTGCATAAGCGCATGATGTTTCCGGTGCCTACCGTGTTAATGCCCAGGAGTGGGAAGAAGAAAGGGTTGTTGACTTCCGACGTGTAGATCTTGTTAGGAATCGACACCACGTTGTAATCCTCCGACGTAGGCGGTGTATTAATCGAGGGAATTGTGAAGTCGGCCGAATTGTCCTGGCGGATATTGTTATAATCCAGGACAGCGTAAGCGCCGTTGAGAAATTCATGCGGTTTCAGGTCGATATAGAAATTCTCGCCGGAATTGGTTATGCAGATACGGTATGCGTTGACGTTGGGATAGAAGAAGTATGAAGGCCAATGGTACTTATAGCGGCCGGTGTAGCTCGACACCTCTTTGCCGGCCATGTATGTACGCCAGGTCCACGTCAGAGTGTCAATCATGTTTCGCACATTAACGCCATACATCTGCCACCCGCCGGCCTGAACTCGATACTCTTTGCCGTTTTCCTTGATGAACACGGTGAGCATGTTGTCGCCCATGTCGGTTGTCTTGGTGACGTTGATTTTGTTGTTGTCGGAGGCATTGAAACTTATGGCAAGGGAGACCGGCGAGACGAAAGCGAAGGCACATGCAGGGCCAAAGCCGGTGAAGAGCTTGCGTTTCACGCCGCCCAGGTTAATGCGGCTGTTATATGCGTAGGAACTATCGGCGCGCAGGTGATCGTGCGAAAGGTAGTCGTCGGTCATAACCTCACGTGTCACCAACGATTGCAGGTATTCGTCCTCAACCTTAATGTCGGTACGCTTAGTGCGATTATCGTAAAGGGTCTTAATATCGATGGAGCATAGTTTGTAGAACGTGGAGGCATTGCGCATATTCTCCATTTCTTTGTCGTCGGAAAATTCCGGCAGGTGCAATGTCGTACTCGGATATGTGCGGGCCTGGTTGAAATAGAAGCCGTAGATGTAGGAGTAACGCCACTCGGAATATACGTCGACAAATGTACCGTCGTTGACCGGTCCGAGAATAGAATCTTCCTGGGGCGCGGAGGTTGATTGCAGGAAGCCTGTTGTGGTGTTGACCTTCTTATGGAACAGGCGGCCGATAAAGCGAGATTCAAAGTCGTCACTATCGCTGAACGACGAACACTGTCCTTCCTGGTCGAAAGTGTAGAGAGGTTTGGAAATGAAGATGTCCACACTCTTGATAATGTCGGTCCAATCCGGTAGCTTAATCCAATCGTCGCCGTAGGTAAGCCGGTAATCCAACGTCGCGGCCATAAGCATGATGTCTAACTCGGCGTCGGTGTATCTTGACTTCTTGCCGGTGAGACGGTCCCAGAGGACGACCGGGCAGGCCGTTGTCGAAGGATTCATCAGGATAGGCGCGGAGTGACCCACCAGGGAACCATCGAACAGGCGCAGGGCATAGCGCACAAAAAACGGGAAACAGAACCGGCCCTTGTTTACCGTCTCGTTGGCGATAAACTTGTTGACCTTCGCCATTACCTGAGACGTGATCGACGTCTTGTTGGCCTCGGAGAAAGTTGCATTGACACTATCATCCGGAATACCTTCGGCAAAAGTGATGGTGAATTTCTTCTTGCTGTCGTCGGCCATACTGTAAAGGCGCGGATGTCCTACCAGGCCGAAGGATATACCGATGTCGGGAACGTGATCGCCCAGGAACTTATAGGCGCCGTCCTTCCAGAAATAATAGTTAATGCCGGTTTTGGTAAACACCATGAGCGTATTGCCGAGCGCGTTCACATGCGAAATGGAATCACCATAGTAAGATTCCTCGAACTCGGTAATTGCGGTGCTCGAAGTCTTGCCGTCAATCCACCCGATTTTGTATGTGCCGGACTTGACAATATAGTGTGTGAACTCGTTTGTCTTGTGGATAAACAGGGCCTCCACCTGGACCGTGCTTAATGTTTTATCAACCGTCGGCTGACTGATACCGGCCATGCTCCCGTCCTCGTTGATGAGGTTGAGGGACACAGCCAGGGTGCCGTCGTCACATTCGTAGTCAGACGGTGAGGCCGAATAGCCGGAGTATCTAATTTCAGAATTCATAAGGCGCAGCGAATTATGATTGGAATATAAATTTTCTCGTTGATAGTCACAGCTTCGCCGCAGGGCAGCCGGAGAACTAAATCTTCAAAGCCACCCGCGGCGCGGATAGCCCGTGCCAGACGCACGGACCATGTGCGATACGAACCACGGCCACCGCGAGACGTCGGGAAACATTGCCCCTCATGCCTACCTCTTATCTCGGCCGCTTTATGTCGCAAGTATATGAAATATTCCGGTCCGGACTGACAAACGTCTATCACATCGCCCGGATGCAGGTCGAGCAACCGGGCAATGCGACAGGTTATATCAATGCGGCCGGTAACGTTGACTGTTATGTCAGGCCGTCGAGAAATTGGTATAAGAGAGGTCATGGCGCAAAATTACTGTTTCGTTGTCGTGATGTTGGTTTAAGTATTGATTCACTCCTTGAAGTCCTTTGGGAGATAGCCTATTTCCTTTAACCGTTTACAAACCCGGCTCCACGGGCTACGCTTTATTATGGTTGTAGAGGAGGTTCCCTGAAGCATAGGCGGTCTTTTGGAGGACTCACCAGAAAGCGGAGTAATGTTTTTGCCGATGTCATTCCCCATAAGATTCCTCTGTTGTGTTTTGCTCCCGCCAGAACATTAGGCACTCTTTTCCACCTATGCCCTCGAACATCGAGATAAGCGTCTTTTTGTTGCGGTTCCGGTCCTTCTTATAGACCTGATAGTGCAGCCACCGGTGACAATCGTGCCGGAGCGAGCACTTGTCGTTCCGGCAAAATGTGATGTCATAGTTCATAGGGCTTCTAACTTAGCGTTCAACTTATCGCGCTGTTGTGTGAGGTCAGAGACTACCAGGTAGTGAATCTCTCCCTTCTTTTTCTCGATAGCCTCCAGGGTTTCAGGGCTGAGTCTATTCTCCAGGGAATCGACGTAGCAGCGGTTGTGCCTAACGTCGACTTTTATATCTTCCGGACAGTCGAGAAGGCGCTCCAGGCCATAAAGGTCACGGAGGATTGAGTTAGCTTCGTTGATGGTTTCTACTTTCATTGGTTGAAAAGGTTTGGTGTTTCAGGCTTTTTGTGATCGAGCAGCCTGTTTACTCGTTCTATCTCCGCGTCGATTTCTCGTTCGAGAGCTTTGCTTTGTTGAAGAGCCGTGCGGCTTCGGGTTTTGAAATATTCCTTTTGGAAGTGCCGCATGATTTTGACTCGTTCAAAGAATTGTTTTGCAGTTCAAGGCAAGGCCACACGGCTTTAATACGTTCCACATTAACTATTGGTTTATCTTTATTTTCCATGATGTTGTAGAGAATGTTTCAGGAAAAAGCCGGCGGACGGAGCCGCCGGCCCTGTGATGATGATTTCAGCCGATGAGGAAAGAAGCCCACAATTCGCCGAACTGTTGACCGGCGTAAACAGCAAGCTCTTTGGACTTGAAGGCGAGCCGCGCGCCGCTGACCGCGCCCGAGTACGAAGAAACGTTGCACGCGCTCGAGCAAACGAGGCCGCCATACGCATTCGCATTGCTGTACGCACGACCAACGACACGGCACTTGGCATCATCGTCGAGGTCGTTGTATTCTTCCTCGGTGAGAATATAGTACCACGGATACCACTTGTATTCATCCTTGTTGCCCCAATCAGGCGTCCAACCCTCATTAAGAGCGGCGGCTACGATACGCATTTTGAGGTAGGCAAGAACATCGTCCATGCCGTCGAGGTGGTCAGCTAAGTGATGCTCAAAGAGGTTGAGGTGCTGTACGAGCGGATGAGCTTCGCCAAGTTCGTGGCAAGCATCATCAAAGGTTTTTACTCGTTCGGTAACAGGACGGTTGCTTTCAGCCCTTTTAGGCTGGGTAAACACGTCGGGATAGAGTGCGCGGAGCATCTTCTTTCCGTTTTCATCGGCGGCTTCATAAGCAGCCTTGATGTTTTCTAAGCTGGGTTGTTCCATTTTGATTATTTATTTTTTACAAAGGCTTTATCGCCAAATATTATATGCTTAAATCTATTTTGAAGTAATCTTCTAAAAACTGTTTAGAGTTAATGGCGGTCTCTGGGAACATGCCACCTGTTATCAGTGTCTCGTATTGTTCGTAGGATTTGCAGAATAGGTTATGAAACATCTGATTATATGCATTGCCAAATTTTTCATGGCTCTTTATATTCGGATGGGTGTCTAACCACTCTTGCATACAAGCTAACAGCCTTTTCAGGAACTTGGGATATTTCATAAAATCACTTTTACCAGCATCACTCCGCATGGGACATCCGATACATCCAAGCCTGCGCTCAACGTGGAAATTGCCTTGTTCATCATAATAGAGCGGATGGCATTTAATGCCACGTTCACTTATGAAGTCTTCAACGTCTTTGTCGGTCCAATTTAGAATTGGCAGATATACTTGAGTATCCCCATTGTTGTATTCTCGACAAATCTCCGGCTCTTTGTAACGTTTCTTACGATTGACACTTTCTACTCTGCGAATACCTTGAACAGCTCGGTTAAGAACTTTATACTCCTTTAGCTTTTCACAACAAAAGCGTGCGCGCCTTGTCGGACATCCTTTTTTCTTTACAAGGTCAAAGAATGTAATCCTCGGGGCAAATATCTCAACGCCTTTCGACTTGCAGTGGGCGATAGTGCCGGGTGGGTCGATTGTCGTGTTCTTGTAGATTGCCCGATAAGGTATGCCGGCCATTTTGGCAAGTTCCAATATTACCTCACTGTCTTTGCCTCCCGAAAACGATATTTCAATAGGACAATCGTCAGTTGGTATACTCCGCAATAGATAAATTGCAAAATCTACTTTCTTTTGGAGTTCAGGAGACATAGGTTATGAGTTGAGGGTTTCGCACAGTTCGTCGGCTTGGCGTCGGTTAAACTCGCTATCTTCATCGGAGAAGCGTTTGATGAAAGTGTGGTATTCCGAGCCGTCCACAAAACTCCGACGCAGTACGACCCAGTTCGGAGAGTCAACGCAGGGCGAGGCATAGTAGGTTACGTTGTCGTCGGTCATTGAATTGCAGACCTTGTCGAGAGAGCATTTTAAATACTTTTTATCATTGTCAAGCTCCTGATTTTTGTCTTTGAGTTTATTAACTTGTTTGCGGATCGAGTCATTTACTTTAGACAGTCGGCAGGCTACGGCGAAAGTGATACCGAACATGGCAGCGACTACAAGTGATGTGATGGTTAGAAACATTGTTTGATGATGTTTTTTGCGAGCAGGTTCGCTTTATCTTTACGAATTTTACAGTGTTATTTTTTTAGGAGATCGAGGATTGATGGAACGGTGCGATGTCCGGCGAGAACTTCGTCGCAGTATTGGCGAACTTGGTCATCGGACATTCGATCGAGTCCGAGAGCCTGGTATTGTGCGAAGTTCATGATGAGCTTATTCCCGGGGGCGGGTATGAGTCGTCGAAAACGTTCTTCGTCAGGATCAGGGATCGGCTCTGGCTTACGGCGCTGTGTTTCGGGGGTGTCGGGTGCCGGAGGCTGTCCGGCTACTTTGATTTTCATAGTGGAAATGAGATGTCTTGACCAGTCGCTAAAATCGGTATGAGTAAGATCTGCGAGTTCCCATTCGGATATTATTTCATCGGCTATCTGGTGTAGTTTCGTGAGATCGCATTTCCGAAAGCCTAAATTTTTACAAAGTGTCAGCAACGACTTAGAACGTTCTTCTGAGAAGAAGTTCCGGAGATATTGAGCATTAGTGTCTTTTGGAGGCAGCTTTTTTTTTGAAGTTTTTTCGATATTGGTTCCGGTCTTTTTTGCTGAAGAAGACGGAGGTGTGTCTATGAGTTTATATTCGTCGATACGAGTGAGCCTTTTATTGAGCCGTTTGATATTGCAGTAGCGTTGCTGGATTGAGCGTGATGTAAGTATTTTCTCCTTATCATAGAGGTTTTTATCGAAAAGGCCAATTGATAAACAGCATTTTATAACTTCCGATATGTGGTTTTCTTCAAGGCCGGAAAGCTCCGACATTATGAATGGCAGCTCATTATCCCACCGCATGTAATACCCATCTTTGTAGATAAGACAGAGCAGGAGAGTGTAGACAGAGACGGCAGCGCCGCCCTGATACTTGATTAATTTCCGTATTCTTATGTCCTGAAACATGTCGATATCCATCGGAAAATATTCAAGACCTTTTTTTGCCAGGCGTCCCATATCAGTAATTGTTATTTTTCAGTAATTGTTATGCCGTAGATCTGAAGCATTAGCTTTTTCTTAATTTTGTAGATGTTGGTCTGGACGCCCTTGGTGTCTTCGACAATCTGTCTGCCATTGGAATCCGTATAGACGAAATCGGCGATGTAACAGCATGGCTTAACCTCGTTTCCGTAGGCGTCGCGTTGTGCCGGAATCAATTCGAAGCGAACCTGTTCTCTCAGGTTTGAAATCAGGCCCGCGCGCTCCATGAGTTTGAGTTGACAGGCACGGCCGTGTTCCTTTTTGGAATCATATCCACCGGAACGGATAGCGCCGTACTTGTTTTTGCGCTTACTTTTTGAAGCGCGCAGGGCTTTGTATTCTTCAACCGTCAGCTTTTCCTGTTTCATCGGATAGGAACTTTGCCGGATAGACGTCCATGATTTTTGTCTCGGCAACTTTTTCGATGTCGAAGTCGGCCATTGTGCCTTTCATGCCTTTGTTGAAGCGGTCGGTGGCGTCCTGTTGAGAGTTGGCCTGAACCATGACATAGACAGGAGATCGCCGTTCTTTGGCTGTTTTCTCGTCGATTGTGATGATGTTGAACTTAACGAGCCACCATTTGTCGGCGGTTTCGTCGGGGAATATCTCAGCGATGTTTGTCTTTTTGATTGCCGGTATGCTGAAATCGCCGGATATGAACGGGCGTATTTCTTCGATGATATGAGCTTCGGCTTCGGTGAAGCTCAGAGCGTCGACGAGGTAAGGTTCGGTTACTCTCTTGACGCTGCCGTTCTCCATCATTTTGTCGTAACGGACTTTGCATTCAAACCACAGTGCCATGATGTTTATGAATTGAGTTTTTCTTTGAGTTCTTTGGAGAGGACGAGTTTTGCGGAGCGGTGGGCCGGGATTACGATGGGTGTGTCGGTGCTCATGTTGCGACCAATTTTCTCGGCTTTTTTGACCGGCTTTATGGTTGCGAAGCCTCGGAGGGTTACCGCCTCACCACGGGCGAGGGCGTCGGAGATTGCGTTGAGAACGCCGTCGACGGCCCGAATGGCTGATGAACGATGAAGACCACAATTGTCTGTGAGGTGGTCGATGATGTCTTGTTTTGTCATTGTTTTGTTGTTTGTTGTTTCTGGAGTTTATGGGTTATCTTGTCTTTGAGCCGGTTTATAGCCCAGGCGTGGTTGCTGTTGCGCAGCCCTTTCTTTGATTTGTAATGTTCGATAGCGATGTCGAGACACAACAGGATACGCTCGGTGTCGGTATTGCTGATTTCAACCATGGTCCATGAACAGGTTTACCAATTCATCGAAATAGAGTTGGTCGGTTGGTATATCGTCGTCGGTGCCTAATATCTGATTGGCGATTGACTTTTTTTCGTGGATAATCTGGTAGAGTTTATGGTCGATAGTGTGCTGTCCGAGCAAATAATAGCACGTCACGTTCTCTTTTTGGCCTATGCGGTGGCAGCGGTCTTCGCATTGGCAGCAGTCGGCGTAGGTCCACGGAAATTCCACAAAGGCGACGGAAGAGGAGGCGGTGAGGGTAAGGCCGACGCCGGCGGCTTTGATGGAGCAGATTGCGAGGCGGGAGTGTCCGGCCTGAAAGCTATCCACAGCGGCCTGTTTCTCGACGAGGCTTTCACGGCCTGTAATTGTGACGGCTTTCGGGAATTGCTTTTTGAGGGCGTCGACGATGTCATGGTAGGAGCAGAAGACAACGAGGGGTTTGTCGTTGGCAAGGTGTGTACGGATGAAGTCGACGGCCTGTTTTACTTTGCCTTTGGCAGACAGTGAGCGCAGGGTCATAAACTTTACCAATGCTTTCATGCGCATTTTGCGGCGTATCTCGACGTCGGTACATTCGGTGTATTCTTCGAGATAGCGGCGTAGGTCGTTTTCGGCAAGGTCGTATTCTTCGCGGTTGCTGATGTCGACGTATAGATCGACGCGGGTTTTGTCGGGTAAGTCGGTCAGGACTGTTTTTTTCTCGCGGCGTATCATGCATTTTTCATATAGCAGTCGCGATAGCTCCGTGAGGTCGCTGTCTTTGTCGGCGTAGTCGGACAAGAATTTACTCTTGCCGCCAAACTGACACAATCGCTCCATGATTGAGAGCTGTGAAACGAGGTCGTGAGGACGGTTGACTACGGGGGTGCCGGATAGCAGCACGATATAAGGCTTGCCGGTGGTAATGCCTTTTGTGAAGATTGTCTGTTGGGCGGAGGGGTCTTTGACGCGGTGGCTCTCGTCGATTATAACGGAGCGGAAGCGTTTAATCTCCGGGCAGAAAACGACATCTTTCAATCGGAATGTGCCGTTGGCTCTTATATCCCATACGAAGTATTTACGCAGGCTCTCATAGTTGACAATGGCAATCTGATACATGCCCATCTGGAGAAGATAGGGCCATGTGGTGCGGGTTGAGTTGTCGAGGACGAGGGCTTTTTTGTCGGTAAATTTCTCAAATTCGCGCTGCCAATTTATCTTTAGCGAGGCGGGGCAGATAACCAGGCAGGGGTAAGCGTTTGCGCAGTCGGCAATACCTATGCTCTGCAAGGTTTTACCAAGCCCCGGCTCGTCGCCGATAATCAGCCGCTTCTTCTGCAAACCGAAAAGAATGCCGTCACGCTGATAGGGGTAAGGCTCGACACGAAGATTATGTTTTAATTCGGGCATGGCTAATAGAGGTTGAAGCACCAGTACTGAAATGCGAGTTCTTCGTATTTTTCGCGGCCACGGGTGTATATCTCGTCGCCTCGCTCGATGAATTTTTTGAATATCTTGCAGTTTTTCTTTGATATTGCATAGATGAAATCGCGGTTGGAGCGGGCGATGTCCATATACCATGCGCGGGAGCGGTCCCAATCGAAGAAGTCGACGGCTTCATCGAATTCTGACTGAGAGGCGGCAAAGGTGGTTTTGAGGTCGCCGCCGAAATGACAGGGTCTCAACCACCAATCCCACTTACAGCGAGTGGCGAGAGAGAAAGGGAAGCCGCCATACTCAAATTGTTGCTGCGGATTTACCATGAAGCATTGAGTTTCGGCTTCGGCTAACACTTTTGCAAGAAAGGGGTCGCGCCGGGCTTCCATGCGCAGAGCACGGTGCATTTCCTGTGCATGGCGAAACTCGTCGTTGGTGTAGAGAAGGTCATCGACGGTGTGGCGATAGTAATTTACGCGCTTCGGTTCGGTGATTATGGCGTCTACGAGGTTACCGAACCGAAAAGCGGCTTCTTTATCCCCGAATTGCATACGGGGGTGGAGAATGTTTTTCAGTTCGGTAAGGTCGGAGTTGGAGACCTCGCTACGAAGATAATATGTATCGGGATTGAGGTTCATATTACTGCGCTTTTACGTCGTCGTAATATTCGAGGCCGGTATTTTCTACGAGGATTTCTTCTTTGGTGGCGAGTTTTTCGCAGAAGGTGAGTTGTTTTTTGAATATTTTGGCAAGTTCGTCGACGGAGAGTTTGCAGCCCTCATGTTGCCACCATAGCGAGATTATTGCGAGGTACGCAGCGGGGTTGTGGACTTTGATCTTCTTGCTGACTTTTGTCTTCGGAGTATAGACTTGGGCGGCCTTTGCCATGCTGAAGAGGCCGGCCATTTCGGCATTGGCTTTGTCTAACTCGGCTTTCCGGGCGGCTTCGGCCTCGGCCTTTTGACGTTCCTGTTCCTTTCGGGCAGCTTCTTCGGCCTCGCGTCTGGCTATGTCGGCCTTTAGCCGGGCAGCTTCGGCTGCTGAGGCTTCGGCCATTCGTTCGAGTTCGGTTTTCTTCGAGGGCAGTTTGTCGAGTATTTCGCAGCGGTATTCGTCGACCTCGTTCACGAATTGTTTCCGGAATTGTGGGAGAAGTTTCTGGAATACCTTTTCGCGGATGGTTTTGGCTTCGTCGGGCGACAGATTGTATGGCTGGCGTACTGTCGAAGGAGGACACCAATCGGCAGGGAGTGCCGACTGATAGCCGGTGACGGTGTCGAAGACCGCGGTGTAGTTGTCGAGGGTCACGCAGCTGTTCATCTGGGTGAGATCATTGATGGAGCTGGAGACGAGGTTGCTGAATGAGCGACGGTAGTCTTCTTCGACGGCAACTCGGTATGTCTCTTTGGCCTTGGCGAGTTCCTGAGCGGCGAGTTGCTCCTGGCGCAGGCGCTCCTGTTCCTCGCGTTTCTTTGCGGCATAGGCGTTGCGATATTGAGAGAGCTGATAAGGAATTGTATCTTTCTTTGTGGGGTCGATGGTGTTTTCGAGCAGAGTAAACTCGGAGCGTACCATGTCGAACAGTTTTGTGACGGAAGATCGGCGCTCGTTCATGTCGCTTACTGATTTCCGGGCTGATGAAAGGTAACCGGCAATCCGCATGTCGAGTTCGTCGGTCATGCCACCGGCTGTGATTTCATCGAGAAGCGCCTGACCTTTTTTCAGGCCACGTTCGCAAATACCACGGTTGATACGGTAGGATTCGGGACCGGCCTTGACAATAGTAGCGATGTTTTCCTGACGCACGATCACGGCGTCGGAAAGAGGGATAAGTTGTTGGTTGCTCATGTTTATGGGAGTGTTGGGCCGTGTCTACTCCCGAGGAAGCAGGCACGGCAGGTTGTGTATTTGTCAGAATATACCGTCGTCGCCTTCGGACTGTGCGGGGTCGATGGTCACGCCGGCGGACATGTCGGGGGCGGGTGCAAAGCTTTCCTCTTTGGAGGCTTCGTTCTGTTGGTTGTCGCCCATGCCGTAGAGGTCGTCTTCCGGTTGCGGGGCGTCGTCGGATTCGTAGGTTGTACCCTTGCCAATGCGTAGCTTGGGGTAGGTTCTGAATGCGTGTTTGATACATTTGGCCATAAGGAAACCGCTGTCGATACGGTTGCCTTCGCCTGAGGTGTAGAGTGCGTTGGGTGTTTCGACGTATGATCTTGTGTTGTTATCCCATTTTTTGTTGGCCCGGCCTGAGTATTCGGCGAGTCGACGCCAGTCTTCTTCGAGAAGCACGGCATAGTCTATTGAGCCGTCGGCACGTGTTATGCGCATGAAGCATGCGACCGGCTTTTGGGAGTTGTGGTTTATGTTGAGGGTGTATTCGACTGATTTTGTGCCGCCTTTGTCGGTAAAGCTGAAACCGTCGCCTTCGTAGACGATGACGGGGTTGTCGGCGTGGCGTATCTGTCCGGCGCGGGTGCGCTGTATGAGTTCGCCATAGCCGGAGATTGTGAGGGTGCAGCGCTGTTCGTAGATGTCTTTTCCGTTGGTGTCTTTGGCTCCGGTCTTGTAACCGCGTGGCTGAAGATATGCAAGGGCCCGTGTTCCGGGTTCGACCGAGAGGCCGCAGACGGCAAGGTCGATAAAGGCGATGAAGATAGATACGGGTGTACAGTTTTTTAGGTTGGCACTGTCGGCCAGGAGTCGGTTGAAGTGGATTGCTTCGCGCTCGTAGACGGCTTCGGCGTCGGTCTGGCTCCATAGCGCACCGTAAAGGTCAATGAAGCGTTGGCGCACAAGGTCGTCCTTGACGATTTCCATCGGGTTGAGGTCGGCGATGTGTTTTGCAGAGATTGTTACTTTGCTCATAGGGCGGAGGTGTTTGGGGTTGTTTATAATGTGTGGGAGTGGTGATCATGTATGGAAAAACCGGCCGGGCGCTGTGGCCCGACCGGCACCCAAGCATGAGCAGAACCCACATTCTGCTTTTGTGGAAGAAAAGGGAGTCGAACCCTTACGGTCTTGCGACCACCGCATTTTGAGTGCGGCGCGTCTACCATTTTCGCCATTCTTCCGGAAAGGGGCGCCATCGTCTCACGACGGGAGCACCCGTAACAAAAAAATATGAAAGTTGTTATCGCTTTGGTTTTGCGGGGGGTGCGGGAGTCGAACCCGCCTCTCTGCGTCGGCGCGCCTCGGCAGTGTTTCGCCATCGAATACTGATCGCCCGGAAAAAATCCGTCCACGCTTCACAGCGGAGACGGCCATGAACATTGAAATTGTATCTATGTGGTTGTTTAGGACGACAGGCAGGAGTCGAACCTGCGTGGTCGGAAGCCGAGGCCAATTTAAGGCAATACTAATGGCCGCCTCGGTTGTCGGGCATACCTACCCAAACCTTACACCGCATGCAGTCGTCACACACCATATTGGTTTTTATCTTTTTATCTTGGTGAGAGGTCAATATGTAGGGCAGCGACTTAACGCTGCATTAAAAGTCATACTTGCTACTGCGGCTCATAGTGTCCGTTCGTGTGTGTCGCGTCGGGGCGTTTATCTCCCAGATTAGCTACCGTCTCGCTATGTATGGTTTGAGGTACGCGTACCTTGCGAGGTCAGGCCACCCACTATGGGCCGTTTTTATTGATTGTGAACGGGGCAGGATTCGAACCTGCACTACCGGCTTGGTTATCCGGCCTCTATCCGGTTGAGATTATTTACCCGTCCGGCTGATTATTTGAAGTAGTCTTGCCTGGTGTCCTGGAGCCGTTGAAGTTCCGAGACTTTGTATTCTATTTTTTGAGTTCGCTTGCATGGCTCGATTTTACCTGTATCTCGCCACCGCATTACGTTGGATCTGCCGAAGCGCCGGAATGCCTCGTTCTGGCAGATGTATTCGGGCTCGTCCTTTTTGCGCATTCTTTCGGCGAGAGCGTCGGCAAGGTCGTTGAGGAATACGCCGTAGGGCACGGCTCTGTCGCTAAACTGAATTGTCATGGGTGGTATCCTTATTTGTTAATTTCCATTTCCGGCCGGTGATTCTTTCGGCTTGTTTCTTTAGTGTCAGAGCCAGCCTGAGGCATGGGGCCCAGATGAATGTTCCGGTGGGGCGACCGGCCGGACGGAGTATGTATTTGGGGGTAAATGCCATTTTATTCGCGGGTTCCTTTTGAAGCCCATCGGTGATAGGCTGATATTATGGGGTCGGTTTTGCTCCATCGGGGATAGAGGCAGAGGAGGGCGGCGAGACTGCCCAGAGAGATGACGGTTATGATGACCTGTTCGAGAGCTGTGCGCGGAGACATGCACATGCCTGTGATGACAGTGGCGCCGAGCGCGAGGAGGAGGGTTATGCGGAGGATTGATTTTGTCATGGGTATTGGTCTTTAACAGTAGTAGTTGTCGCCGGAGAGGAGGCAGTCTTCCTGACGGTATTTGAAGTTTTGTATTTCTTTGAGGGCGCGGCGTCCGTCGGCGGTCTGGGCTTGCTCGGGATGAATATCGTCCCAGTAGCTTAGGGTGGCTTCGGCGACGAGCTGACGGTCGTGGTCGTTGAGGCCGGGGAGGTTGAGGTAGTGGGTGTAGACCATGTTTTTTTGATTTTAGTATTTGTTCCCGCGGGCCAATTCGATTCGGCTGCTCGCGCTTTTCCGCGGGATTTCACTAATTTTGTGTTGTCAGATCATTAAATCAGTGAATTGTTATGAATGATATTCTTGTGCCCGGCATGGACGCCGGCGAGTGGATGGCTGCACGCCTTGAAAAAGCTCTTTCGGCGGTTGTGTGTCCAGATTGTGGCGGTCATCACCAGTTGAGTATATCGGTGTCGAAGAGGAATATCAGACCGGCGTCGGGTCGCGTTTTCTCTGTCTCTGTCGGCAGTGGTGCCTGCGAGGGTTTCAGACGGAAGGTTAAGGCTCTTGCTATGATACACATTAGCGCTCCGGATTTGTTGGAACTGCACTTCCAGTAGGCTCGAATAAACATCGCCGTCTCTCTGAAATTCAGTTTCCGGCCATCGTCCTTATGGTCGGGCGTTACTACGCATGCCTGCCATTTCTCCCAGGCGTCCGGCCTAATCCATAGACCGCTCGACCATTTTGAGGGTAAGGTGTGTTTATCTGCCATGGGGTGGTCAGTTATCTTGGGTCGGTTATCAGGTATGATTCGTTGCGGGCATGGCACTGACCGTCGCGAAGAAGTCTGATGAGTGTGGCGCCGGAAATGGTGTGCTCGGCGTTTTTGCCTATGAGGCGATAGTGTCCTTTGGTGTCGGCGGGGCGGAGTGAACGTATTTTGAATGTTTCGACGAAATCGGTGATTGTTTCGTGGCGGTGGAAGTGTTTTCCTTTGAGGGCTGTCTGTGCTTCGGAAAGGGTGTAGGTGTTTGCGGTTGTCATAGTTGTACTGCTTTGGGTTAAATTAATTCTGCGTCTTCGCCTTCGAACCATGTTTTGGTCTTGCTGTCAGCGCAGTAACCTGCGAGTGAAGCAAGCAATTCCCATGCGTCTTTGTCGGCTAACTCATCGTCATCGCTGACGTAGGTGGCTCGGTGACCGTAATCGCCGTATTCCACAACGACGTTGGCGGCAAGAGCTGCTCTGAAATATGTACGGCCGGCGGGAGTGAGTCGGACGGGAGGGCATACGGCAATCGAGTCTATGCCGTCTACGCAAACATCGAGGTCTTCACCAATGATGTTGATGGCGTGCAGGAGGTCTTGTAATGTTACGTTCATGGCTTGGGTGGTTGGGTTTATGTTGTTGGAAAGAGTTCCTCCGGTGTTGTGTTGAAATGTCGGGCGAGGACTTCTTTTGTAAGGGCGTCGGGTTCGGCGCTGCTGTCGCTGTCAGATAACCATCGGCGAACAGCTATCTCGCTTTTCTTTGTCAAGGCTGCGATTTTTTTGACAAATGCTGCGGCTGGGGTATCAGGGTTCTTGGGTTTGGGGGCCTGTTTTGCCTCAAGATACATTTCCTTAAGTGTCATATTATATTGTTTATTTGATTCTTAATCGTTATCTTTGCGATGTAATTTTTGTTATCACGTTGCAAAGATAATAGCAATGCTAATCATATGCAATAGCACTGCTAATAAAATAACACTATTTAACGCTTCTCGCAATGACACTACAAGAACGGCTTTCGGAGTATCTTGCGTTCAAATCCATGACATTCAAAGATTTTGAACGCGAAGTAGGCTTAAGTAATGGAACTGCCGCAAGGTTGAGAGAGACAACTCGCAAAAGCACCTTTGATAGAATAGCTAATGCAAGCGACTTGAATATCGATTGGCTTCTAACTGGAGAAGGCGAAATGCTAAAGGATAGAATAGAAGACACTGAGTTCATCGAGACAGCAGCTTCCGAGGATACTCAGGTTATGATACCATTGGTGCATATTGACAGTGTTGGTGGTGTTTACTCGCCTAATTCTTTGGCTGCGTCAGAGCAATATATAGAGCGTATGATTCCGTTTCCTGACGCAAGACCGGGTGACGTCGCTATTTTACAATCGGGTAATTCGATGGCGCCTACTATTCCTGCTGGTGCCATATTGCAGATCCGTAGGGTAGAGGGGTGGCGCGAGTATTTCGGATATGGGAGTGATTTTGTGTTGTGGCTGACTGACGATCGCCGAATCACCAAGCAGATTCTAAAGTATGACCCGGACCCGGCGAATTACGTGACGTGTCATTCCTACAACCCGGAAGCTGCGGACGAAGAGCTGCCCAAGAAGATGATTCAGGAGGTCTGGAAAGTTGTGAATGTGTTGATTAATAAGGGGTGGTGATATGAAATTTATACAAAATTTATGGCGAAGCATTGCCTCTTTATTCATCTCATTTATTGGGGTTTTCTTTTTAATGTTCCTCATTTGTAGAATTTCTCCACAACTTTTCCAAAATGGCATATGGGCAAAAATAGGTGTTTTGGCAATTGGCATAGAATTGGGCGCCTTAATATTATACCTTGGAATTATGCTTATTACTGGAGCGATCTTGATCATTGCTAAAAAACGAAAAGCTCCAAGGTTTCTAGCCTGTCTACCTTTGGTATACGCTATTGTCCGTTATCCGTATTGGCTTATTGCCGTTTGTCTTGAAATCCCTTTATCTCTTGGATTTTTGCAATGGCTAATTATTATCTTTTGGTTAGGCTCATGGATAATTCTATTTGGAATAGCGATAGTATCTTTGTTATCAAATGAATGATTTCTTAAATTATGAGCGACAAGCGATTTTATTTACTTCTTTTAGTTGCTTCTATAACGACCATCGTTGTAGCTGCAATATGGAAATATCCTGAAATAAAAAAGACAAACATGTCTTCCGATTTAAAATTAGGCGAATACGTCTACGTGGATCACTACACACGGATTCATGTTTCACGTAAGTGTCCGAAACTCAATTACAGAGGCTGTGAATCCAAAAGAATAAAACTTAAAGATTTCTACTTTTATTTTAAGTCAACACCGATGGGGGAAATTACATTCTGTCCTCATTGTGTAAGTGATAAAGACTACGAGTCTATTATGAATATTTTTTCTGATGGATTTGGAAAAGAAGTTGATAGACTAATCAATATTGAAAACAAATAGCGAAATGGAGTTGAAAGAATTAAAAGAGACTTGGCTGTCTGCATTTCCAGACAGCACACATCCCGTGGACACAAAGCGTTTTATACGTTATGCGATAGCTTTAGCGAGAGAAAACGGGTGTCTTAATCATGATGAAATGGAGGCAAGAGGTATTAGTAGCCGACACATTCAGGATTATCAACGTCAATATGAATTCCTAAGAGATGTCCTGTCTGTACTTGATGAGCAATGAGCGCATTTCTCACGGCCTGAGAGGCCATATCCGCGCTATTGCGCGACGGGAAAATGTTGCCATTTTGTGAAAGGAATTCGATGACGGTTTTTCTTGACCGCTTCCAATTATCGCAAAGAGTCTCAATCTTTTCGGGCAGAAAATCGCCCTCTCGGAGATACCAGTATTCTTTCATATACAAATAGTTAAATCCAGTTTTCCCTCTCCTCGCCAGTGAGTAACAAGAAGGCTTCATCGGCTTGCGCTGTGGCTTCATATGCATAATTGAATTTGCCAGCGTAATGCATGAAGAGTTTACGATAAAGACGTGAGTATCGCCAGCGTTTGATTATTCTGAATATCTTTTTCATGCCGCGAATATATAACGCTCGGTAGTATTCAAACTTTTAAGTTTTGAAACATGGACGAAAATAAATACGAAATATCGGATGAAGAAATGGCTTCCCTTGTGGAGGCTCTTGACAATATGCTCGATGACGAAGAGCCGGACTTCTATGGTGACCTCAAGGAAGCTGCATGGAATGTCCTGCATGAGAACCCCGGCATTGACATGGACGAGTGGATTGATATCCTAATGCGCCAGCATCCGACCGAGGTCGTTGACGCTATCGGGTCACATCCAGCCGAAACATACGCCTCTCTTTGCGAGTTGTGGGATGACGAATATACCGATTCGGAGAATGGAGAGTGCAATACCTTTCGGCAATGGGCAAAAAGGTTTTGTTCATACTCCGCGATAGACCGCTACGACAGGGCGGCAGAGCAGGAGACCATTTTAAGGCGTTTAGAGGCGCGTCGGTTACAAAAACAATAAAACCCTCAACCGAGCGCGCAAACTCCGTCAGAGGGGCATTTCTGAAAGAAATAGAGGGTATTGAATCGTTGTGATACCAAACTACTAAACAAATATTTCCGAATGGATAAATAACCCCCAAAATAAGAAAACTTACAAAACCGCTCTAAGTATCTGAAATTGTATGGCTTGTTGCTGCGGCGCAGGCCGCGCTCGAGGATTGAGCGGCTTAGTCTGAGATCATATAATAATAAGGCATGGATTTCAGTAAATTGAAATCCATGCCTTTCTTAAATTCTTAGGAATGACACAAAACGAAATTGACAGATTAAGCATTGAGAAGGCCAAGGATTTATTCGCATCAGGCAAAATATATGAATTTGAAGTCGGTTCTACCGCCGGACTGCAAGCTATTCATCGTACCCTGTTTGACGGACTTTATCCTTTTGCCGGAAAGATTCGCGAATTAAATATCTCGAAAGGCGGATTTCGTTTTGCCAATTCACTATACCTCATTCCGGCTCTCGAAGCTATCGAGAAGATGCCGGAGGCGACTTTCGAGGAAATACTTGCTAAATACGTTGAGATGAACGTAGCACATCCTTTTATGGAAGGAAATGGTCGAGCCACACGCATTTGGCTTGACATGATGCTCCGCCGCTCTCTCGGCAAAGTCGTAGATTGGCGCAAAATCACACGCGAATCATATATGCAGGCAATGGAACGCTCTCCAATCAATGACCTTGAACTTCGCTTTCTGCTTCAAAATGCTTTGACTTCTGAAACGGATGACCGTGATGTCATTTTTCTTGGCATCGCCCAGTCGTATTACTATGAAGGCTATGAACCTGAATAGTTCCAACATCATACTTTTTCTATGCCTTCGACGATTTGAAGATCATGCATATCGCTAATAGACTGATATGTCATCACAAATTACAGGAGAGCAGGGCGCCATCGAGGAGTAAGAGCGAATCTGACATAATCCGACAGTTAGGCTGTAACGCTTTGGGGAATCAGGCGTTGCAGCCTAAGTTGTTTTTAGTGGAGGGTATTGGGCAGAATTTTGTTGGATTTTGGCAGAAAGTGAGATTTTATGTACTTTTGGGGCTAATAAAGCCAATTTTATATGATGCGTCGAATTTTTCTCTCTGTTCTTGGTCTTGCGGGAACTCTCTGTGTTCTTGGTGCAGAATCGCTTGAAAGCCGTATTGCCGCCGTGGTAGGCGACCGCAATATGGGTGTGGCCGTAATCAGCGGTTGGGGTGATACTATCAGTGTGAATGGCGACAGACGATTTGAGTTGCAGAGTGTAATGAAGTTTCATCAAGCTTTAGCTATGGCAAAAACGATGTCGGCAGTAGACTTTCTGAATACGAAAGTGACATATGGCGCTGATGATCTCAAAGCCAATACATGGAGTCCACTCAGGGCCGTCAACAGTCATGGTGGAACGGTTGATCTTTCGACATTATTATATTATTCGTTGAGAATGAGCGACAATAATGCCGCCGATATTCTTTTTGACCGTTTTTTGTCGCCTGCTAAGGTCGACAGTCTTCTAAGATCCGAGACTCCGGCCAGGGATTTTGCAATAGCTCATACGGAGGACGACATGCATAGGGATATATCACTGTCTGCAGAAAACTGGAGTACGCCGCTTGATTGTGCCGGTCTGTTCAATTATGCTTTCGCTGAAGATACCACACAATCTATCGTTGCATTGCAGGCCGTTATGGCATCTGAATCGGCTTTCGGCAATTCGCGTATAGTCAAGGGTATCGGAAATGGTACGGTATTCAACAAGACCGGTACAGGCTTCGAAAAAGACGGTAAGACCTCGGCTGTGAATGATGCCGCTTTTGTGTATTTTCCGTATGCTTCGGGAGGGTTCGGACACTATAGTATCGCTGTGTTTGCCTCAGATTGCGATGCCGCCGAGACCGAGGCAAAGATAGCGGAGATATCGGAACTTGTATGGTCCTGGCATATCACAAGGGCGAATGATATTGCGGCCAATATGGTGAGCGTAGGCGGTGCTTCCCGCAGAGGCGCGACGGTAAGGGACGGCGCAGGCGGCGGGATCGGTCAGATCCTTGGCGCTGCAGCGCTTACGGCCATTGTTGTGGATGAAATTATAAATCGTGTAAACGATTATAGCGGAGAAGACTATTATAACGATAGCAGCTCGAAAAACTCGGGGAGCAATTCGGGTTATAACAGTAGCGGATCACGTTCGAAAGGTTCAGGCAGCGGTAGCCGGAGTACTTCTCAGCGGCGCCGTCCGCGATAAATTTCGTGTCCGTCGGCCACGACGAAATGGACGGGAATGTCGTGCTCTTCCGCATCGATCTCATCAAATAGCTGGAAGTCGTAGCACACACCTATGGTAACAGCTTTCGAGCGCGATAACAGCCGGTCGTAATAGCCTTTTCCGCGTCCTACGCGGTTGCCATGTCGATCGTATGCCACAGCCGGAACAATGATCAGATCTATGTCTGAAATATCGACCGTGTCGTCTCCGTCGGGTTCCTCGATATGAAATGCTCCCAAATGCATGCGTGAGCGTTCATATGGAAGAATCTCAAGGTCAAGACCATTTACTCGGGGCAGGAAGAAATGCTTGTCGGGGTCTGTCGCGAAAGAATCCATGAACTCGCGCGTAGAGAGTTCGTCGGGAAGCGAATTGTATAGGAGCACATTGTGAGCCATCATGAATGCGGCCATCGAACGCACTCTGTCAAACACTCGTGTGGCGGCTGCCAGACGTTCGGCATCTCCGAGCACGCTTTTGCAAGCCCGGACACGACTGCGGATATTTTCCTTTGTGGGTTGTGTCATTTTTCGGTGGTTTTATGGTCGCTTAGAGGAAAATCGGCACCTCCGCCCGAGAGTTGGCGGAGTGCTTCCTGCACGACAGGATCGGTCTGATTCACGACTTCGAAATATCCATCAAGTCCGAGAATGTCGCGTGCGATCAATGCTTTGATCTGATTAACAATCAAAGGAGCCGAAATGTTGATATAATACCATCTCGGTGCTATTCCACCTTTCGTATTGGCATAATTTACGAACGACTGCAAGAGCACGTAGTCGGCCGGCAGGCGCGAAAGCATATCGGCGGTGTTCTCGCTTTCGTTGAGGCGTTCGCGGTTGAGATCGGCATATTCGTAAGCGAATTTGCGCAACAGACCGGCATTGGCTACCTTTATATAATAGTTCGTTACACCGCTGGTGTCGGACGGTACGAAAATATCCGGTATTATACCGCCGCTTCCATATACGAGACGTCCTGTTGTGGTGTGGAAAATCTGTGTTGAATCAACCTTGATACTGTCGGCCGAGAATATCTCGCCGCGGTTATAGCGGTCGTAGACCTCGACCTCGTAATCCATGCTGTGCCCCGGGGTGTATTGCTTCTGGATGCAGCGGCCCGACGGAGTGTAGTAACGCTGTACGGTAAGGCGGAATTCGCTTGAGTCGGGCAGTTCGAACGGCTGTTGCACCAGACCTTTGCCGAAGGTACGCCGTCCGATGATGAGACCGCGGTCGTTGTCCTGAATTGCACCTGACAGAATCTCGCTTGAGCTTGCTGAAAATTCGTCGACCAGTACGACGAGTTTTTCGTTGCGGAAGTCGCCGCTTCCGTCGGCATAAATGGTGCGGTTGTCGACCATCGAGCGACCTTTGGTCGAAACAATGATGCGTTCGGGTTCAAGGAATTCGTTTGCCACCCGCACGGCAGGAAGCATATATCCTCCTCCGTTGCCGCGGAGGTCGAGAATAAATGATTTCGCGCCGAGGAACCGTAGTTGCATCAGGGTGGTGAGTGCTTCGGCATATGTATTGTCCGAGAATTTGCCGAGACGCAGATATCCTGTTGTGTCGTTGATCATATACGATGCATCGATGGGCGATACAGGCACCTCACCGCGGATGAGCTTATATTTTATGGGAGCGGTGCTGTTGTGACGTTTCACAGTCACCTCTACCGGTGTTCCTTCGGGGCCTCTCAGACGGGTGAATACGTCGTTTTCGGTCACACCGGTGCCCGCGATATTTTCGCCGTCAACCTCGATTATGCGGTCGCCCGCGAGGAGACCGGCTTCTTCAGCCGCTCCGCAGTTTATTACTTCTAATACATAGATGGTGTCGTTGATTATCTGGAACGACACTCCGATGCCATAAAAAGAACCTTCAAGATCGCGGTTGGCGGCGAGACGATCTTCGCGCGGTATGTATGACGAATGCGGATCGAGATTGCGGAGCAGTTCTGGCAGGGTCATCTCGATAAGGCTGTCGGGTGATACTTCGTCGACATAGTACTGGTCGATGATATCGAATACCCGGTCGAGTTTATGGCGGCTTGCGCCTGCGCTGTCATGACTCGAAAGATATGTGCCGGTCCATATTCCGGCTATCAGGAAAAGGGCTGCCGTTACGGGCAGCCAGAGCATGTATTTGCGATTGTCGTTCATTGGAGGTCAGATATATGCACGCATTCCACACCGGCACGGCGCAGAAGTTCTATTCCGTCGCAGAGACGGTAGAGATCGTTGAATACCACCCGTCGGATGCCCGACTGGATGATGAGTTTGGCACATTCCACACAGGGCGATGCGGTAACGTATAGTGTCGATCCATCGCTCGAATTATTGCTGCGGGCGACTTTGGTTATGGCATTGGCTTCGGCATGAAGCACATACGGCTTTGTCGCTCCTGCGGCATCCTCGCACACATTCTCGAAGCCGGCCGGGGTGCCGTTATAGCCGTCCGATATTATCATCTTGTCCTTTACCAGAATTGCGCCCACTTTCCGGCGCTGGCAATATGAGTTTTCAGCCCATATCTGAGCCATGCGCAGGTAGCGCTTGTCGAGGACTTCCTGTTTTTCGCTGTTGGCATTCATATTGCGGCAAATTTAGCAAAAAAATATGACTTAGCGTCGTTTGGCCGCCGCTTTTGCGTAGTTGGCAAGCGAGATAGCGTATTCGGCTTCGAGGATAGGCCTGAGGACGTCGAGGTTTATATATTTCTGACCGTTTCCGCGCTCTACCGGAAAGACTGATTTCATATGTTCAGAAGCTTCAAGTCCTGCGGGTGAATAAGCGCCTCGTTCTGAGTTCGGGCCTGCCTCAAATGGTATTTCATCAAGTGATACGGCTACGGTATGGGAGCAGGGAGGATAGGCAACGTTGGCCCACATCATTGTTTTGTCGGGTGTCTCGCCGGGGAGTACTCCCTCGATGACTATCGAGGCTGTCGATGAATGGCGGGGCACGTAGTCCTGATCGACAGTCCATGTATCGCCTATTTCGAGTGCGTCGTAGCCCATGAGCGAATTGTAGAACGAGCGGCTTACGCCATCTGTAAGCGACATTGGTGTAATACTGCCGGTCGCGATCTCAGCCTTTAAAAGAGCCTCCACATTTCCGTGACGGATATAGCCGAGACCCTGATCGGCCGTCCCGCTGTAGGCATAGTTTGTTCGTATCATCACTCCGTCGGGAGTATCTGCAAGATCGAAACGGGTGTATCCGTTGTCGTCTGTCTCGAAGTATGCGCCATTGCCGGCGGCGTCGATGACTCCGAAATTGGTACGGACGCCCATCGGGCGTGGCAGGGAGTCGAGCAGGGCGGCGAAATCATCTACTGAAGCACATTTGCCAAGCGCGAGCGCCATAACATATCCTTCGCGGTCAATCCATTCGGGGCTGTTCGCCGGCAGATTGTAGGCTACAGTGTTCATGATGGCGAATCCGGCATCGTTCATACCCATCCACGCCTCGTCGAGCACAAGGGTGTCGGCGCCGTTGAAAAGACCTATGAAGCCGTAGGGACGTCCTGCGAGAGAATCGGCCTCCACGCGGTATAGATAATTGTTTTTGGCGGAAGTGTCGCGATGTTTCCATAGTATCGGGCGACCCGACACCGTCGCTTTTCCTGAAGCTATAAGCGACGTACATGCCAGACCGGGAGTCGTTCCAAGCAAAATGGCAATGAAGAGAGCGAAGATTTTTGTGTGCATATGGATTACAAATGTTTCGAAACAAAATTAATGTATTTTCCACAGAATGCCAAATTGCCTCTGACTCCATGTGTCTCACTCGGAAATTAACCGGAATTATTCGGGGCGGGAGATGTATGGGCCTTCGATTCTGATGAGACCGCCGGAGGCGAGTTCGCGTATGCGTGCAGCGACTTCGGCTGTATGACGTGGATAATATGGCGCTAAAGAACGGATGTCGAGTTTTGTCTCTGGTGCGATCATTAGAAAGAATTCGTCGAGACGCCTGTCGAATGCGGCTGCGTCGAATGGCGCGACAGGTGTTCGCGACCGGCACACATCGCATTTTCCGCATGGCTGTGCGGGTTCTTCTCCGAAGTAACGGAGCATGCGGCCGACGCGGCAGGAATCATTTTCGAAAACGAAATTTTTCATGGCCTCAAGTCGTTTTGCCATAGCTTCGCGACGGTCTGCATAGACTTCCCGCGGGAGGCTTATTTCGGCCGAGAGGTGCCTGTTCATGCTCATATAGAGGTATGGCGTGCGCTTGCGTGGAATGAAGTTGAGGACATGACGCCGTCGGAGATCTATAAGAGTCTGATAGACGTCATCGGGCTGCAGGGAGCATTTGCGGGCGATTGTAACTTCGTCGATGAACACATAGTCGGCGAACAGACCGGGATATGTGCGCATTATAGTCTGAAGAATTTCTTCGGTCCGAGAGTCGGTCTCGAGATCATAGAGTTCGTGGCGCGAGCATGTAAACATGATACGGCTCGCAGTGTCGGACTCCTCGATATATTCGAAATATCCGGCCCGGCTCAGTATCGACAGGGCGCCCAGGGTGTGGCGCAGCGGCAGTTTGTAGCGTTCGCACATCACTTCCGGGTTGAAATCGAACAGAAGCCCGAAACCTTCGCCCATAGTTATATCGAGGAAGCGGCATACTTCGTCGTAGACACGATTGATGAATTCACGGTCGGGAAAAGCCTCGTTGAGCCGTCTCGCGAATACACCTTTGTCGCGTGTCGAGGCGAGGATGACGGCTATCGAATGCTCGCCATCGCGTCCGGCACGTCCGGCTTCCTGATAATATTCTTCAAGTGTGGACGGCATATCGATGTGGACTACCAGACGTACATCGGGCTTGTCGATGCCCATGCCGAAAGCGGTTGTGGCCACTATGACGCGTGTCTCGCCGCGTTGCCAGGCTTCCTGCCGCTCGTTTTTCTCATGCATTTCGAGTCCGGCATGGTAAAACGACGCCTTTATGCCGTTGGTGGCAAGCATTTCGGCTGTTTCACGGGCGCGTTTTCGCGAGCGTACGTAGACTATGGCCGATCCGTGCGTGCTGTTGAGTATATTGATAAGTTTTGTGTTTTTCTCTTCAGTCAGCCGCACGATAAATGAAATGTTCGGTCTCGAAAAGCTTTTCGAGAATATCGCAGGAGAGCGCATGCCCAGCCTGACGGAGATGTCTTTCACGACCTCGGGTGTGGCCGAGGCTGTAAGGGCAAGAAACGGAACTCCGGGGAAGACGTCGCGGAGCACGCTCAGATTCATGTAGGAAGGCCGGAAGTCGTAGCCCCATTGCGATATGCAGTGAGCCTCGTCGACCACGAACAGCCGTATGTCCCAGCCGCGCATGCGTGAAATGAAACTTTCGCGGGCGAGGCGTTCCGGGGCGAGGTAGAGCAGCCGGAGCTTGCCCTGGCGCAGGCGTTCGTAGGTATAGTCGGCTTCGGCGCGCGACATCCCGGCTCCGAGATAGGCGGCCGGTATGCGACGGCGGCGCAGGTTGTCGACCTGATCTTTCATCAGCGAGATCAGAGGCGATATGACGACGGTGAGACCGTCGAGAGCCATTGCCGGAACCTGGAATGTGATCGATTTTCCACCTCCGGTGGGCAGCAGTCCGATGGTGTCTCTTCCGTCGAGTACGCTTTGCGATATTTCGAGCTGGAGCGGACGGAAACTGTCGTAGCCCCAGTAGTGACGGAGGATGCCGTGAAGGTCCGGTTCGTCGTCGCTATCGCCGGCATCAAAGGCGGCAAGGGCTTCGTCGAAGTAGTCTTCGTCGGAGAAATCGTAATAGCCGTAAGGTTCCATGAGAGGCCTATTCAAGGTCGGCCCGGATCTGCTTGACGAGCAGCTGTACGCCGGAAGTGGCGTTCTGGTGCTGGTTTTCCTCGATGGTATAGCAGATATTGAAAGGCTTGCCGGAGTGGATATGGTCGAAATACGAGGCCATGTTGAAGGCAATACCGTTGACTACGCGGCCGGAGGTATCGTCGACAAGTTCAAGCTTGATATGCTCGAGATTGCGTCCGACGAGCTTGCTTGTGCCGAAATCCTTGACGCGGCGTGTGCAGAATGTCGGTTTGCGGTTGCCCGGCCCGTAGGGATTGAACAGTCGTAATGTCGATACCAGTTCGGGTGTGATGTCCGAGAATGTGAGGAATGCGTCGATATCGATTTGTGGCGTAAGCTGTTCGGGGAGGATATTGGTGGCTACATATTCCTCGAAGCGTCGTGTGAATTCCGGTATGTTCTCTTCCTTCATCGAAAGGCCGACGGCATAGGCATGGCCGCCGAAGTTTTCGAGCAGATCGCGCGTGGACTCGACAGCCTTGTATATGTCGAAGCCCTGCACCGAGCGCGAGGAGCCGGTGGCGAGGCCGTTGGAAAATGTGAGGACTACCGACGGTTTGTAATATAGCTCGGTGAGGCGTGATGCCACAATGCCGATAATGCCTTTATGCCAGTCTTTGTTGTATATCACGATCGATTTCTTGGGAGAGTGGGTCTCGCCGCGTGAATCGAGAATGGTATTGGCTTCTTCTGTAATTCGTTTGTCGAGTTCCTTGCGGTCTTTATTGTACTGGTCGATCTCGAGGCTCTTGCGTGCGGCTTCTTTTGTGTCGCGTGCCACAAGAAGCTCAACGGCCTCGCTGCCGCTCTGCATGCGTCCCGAAGCGTTGATCCGCGGACCGATCTTGAACACGACATCGCTGATGCTTATTTCCTTGCCGCCGAGTCCGCATGTGCGGATTATTGCCCGGAGCCCGAGGTTGGGGTTGGTGTTGAGACGCTTGAGCCCCATGTAGGCCATGGTGCGGTTTTCGTCGATCATCGGTACGATATCGGCAGCAATACTTACAGCCACGAGATCGAGCATGCTCTCGAGTTCGGCGGTAGGTATGCCGTTGCTTATAGAGAAAGCCTGCATGAACTTATATCCCACACCGCAGCCGGAAAGGTGCGGACACGGGTATGTGGAGCTTTCGAGCTTCGGGTTCAGGATAGCCACGGCCGGCGGAAGCTCGTCGTCGGGCACATGATGGTCGCAGATGATGAAGTCGATGCCGCGTTCGGCGGCATATCTGATTTCGTCGATCGCCTTGATGCCGCAGTCGAGAATTATGACGAGTTTCACACCCTGTTCGGCTACATAGTCTATGCTTTTGCGTGAAATGCCGTAGCCTTCGTCGTAGCGGGTAGGAATATAGAAATCGAGTTCTGAATAGAAGTTCTGGAGATAGCGGTATACGAGAGCCACGGCAGTTGTGCCGTCGACATCGTAATCTCCGTATACCATTATTTTTTCTTTAGAACCCATCGCGCGGTTGAGTCTTTCAACGGCTTTGTCCATATCCTGCATCAGGAATGGATCGTGGAGGTCGCGGAGTGACGGGTGGAAGAATTTTTCGGCGGCGGCGATAGTGGTTATGCCGCGTTGCACCAGAAGGTCTGCAATAGGCGCACAATTTGCAAAGCGCCGGGCAAGTTCGGCGCCGAGTCGCTGTTCTTCAGTCGACATCGTGGGATAGTTCCATTTGCGGGTCATGATATGCGCATGTTTTTGCGCAAAATTAGTAAAAAAATACCATAAATCCAATGTCCGGGAGTGTCAAAAAACGTTATATGGCGGACGACGCATTGTCAACGGCAAAAAAATCATATCTTTGCCGAAAAATCCGCGGACATGAATTTATTGGTTCGAATTATTATAGTGTCGATTCTTTTTGGCATTCCGTGCGTGGTATCGGCTGCGCAGCCCGATTCCACAACTGTAGAAAAAAGAAGAGGAGGGAAGATTGTGGTTGCCGCGACAGCTTCGGCTGCTTTAAATGCTGCCTTTACTGAAACTTTAAAAAGCGCTGTACACGAAATAAGACCCGACAGAACTTCTCATAATTCATTTCCTTCACGTCATACATCGTGGGCGTTTACCGCATCATCGGTCGTTTCGCGCGAATGCTACCGATATTCACCCTGGTGGGGTACGGGAGCACAGACGGCCGCGACACTTGTGGGACTCCAGCGTGTGAGGGCTCGCCGGCATTATGCTTCGGATGTGATTGCCGGCGCCGCTCTCGGTATTGTTTCAACCCAGATCTCATATTGGCTTGCGGGGAAGATATTTCATTCATCAGCAAGTAAAAGATCTTTGGCATATAATGATTTCCGACCCGGTATTTCCGTGTCGAGTGAGGCTGCGTACCATCTTGACGATGAGATCCGTACGGGATTCGGCCTGTCTTTTCGCGGACAGCTGCCTTTTTCTTGCCGTTGGGGCGGCATAATATCACTGAGAACGGCTTCGGCGATAGTGAAGACCGACGGGATAGACTCAAGTCCGTTGAATTCGTATGCAGCAGTTGCCGGAATGACAGGGCATTTCCTTTTGCCTGCGGAATGGCTTGCGGTCGAGCCGTCGATCCAGGCCGGTGCGCTTGTCTCAGAGTCTGTGCGGGGATATTGCGGTGCCGCATGCGGTTTTGAGGCTGATTGCGAAGTCGCTCTCAGTTGGCGTCTCACATCATGTTTTGGCGTTCGAGGGTCGGTCGGTTATCGTCTTGTCACGCAACCGGTGCCGGTTTCTGCGGTTACTGTCGGACTCGCGTCTGTTGTTCTGTTCTGAAACAAAGCATGTTGATGGCGAGTAGTGTGTCCCGTGAACGTCTACATAAGACGATATGTACATAATTTTGGAGCTTTTAACTCTTAGCGGTGCTCTTTTTAGGGTTTGTGTGGAATAATTACGGAAAAAATCGCTAATTTTGCAGATGGAAAGGTGCCGGAAGGTGCCCTCGACAATGTATCTTATAACTAACATTTGAATAATATGACAATCGACAATTTCGATTTCAAAGGCAAAAAGGCGCTTGTACGCGTTGACTTCAATGTGCCTCTGGATGAAAACGGCAACATCACCGACGATACCCGTATCCGCGGCGCTCTCCCCACCCTTAAGAAAATCCTCAACGATGGCGGTTCTCTGATCATCATGAGCCATATGGGCAAGCCCAAAGGCAAGGTGAATGCAAAACTTTCGCTGGGTCAGATCAAGGATGCCGTAGCCAAGGCTCTCGGTACCGATGTCGAGTTCGCTCCCGACTGTGCTGCCGCTGCTGACATGGCCGCCGCTCTCAAGCCCGGTCAGGTTCTTCTGCTCGAAAACCTCCGCTTCTATCCTGAGGAAGAAGGCAAACCCGTAGGTATCGACAAAGACGATCCTGCATATGAGGCTGCCAAGAAAGAAATGAAAGAGCGTCAGAAAGAATTTGCAAAGACTCTCGCTTCGTATGCCGACGTTTATGTGAACGATGCATTCGGTACCGCTCACCGTCGTCATGCTTCGACAGCTGTCGTTGCCGACTATTTCGATGCCGATCACAAAATGCTCGGCTACCTCATGGAAAAAGAAGTGAAGGCTGTCGACAATATCCTTAAGGATATCCGTCGTCCTTTCACCGCTATCATGGGCGGATCGAAGGTTTCGACCAAGATCGGTATTATCGAGAACCTCATGGATAAGGTAGACAACCTGATCCTCTGCGGCGGTATGACTTATACCTTCGCAAAGGCTATGGGCGGCAATGTAGGCAACTCTATCTGCGAGGAAGACAAACTCCAGCTCGCACTCGATATCATGGCCAAGGCTAAAGCCAAAGGTGTAAACCTCGTGCTTGGCACCGATTGTGTGGCTGCCGACGCATTCAGCAACGACGCCCACACCCAGATCTGCTCCGTTATGGATATTCCCGAAGGCTGGGAAGGTCTTGACGCAGGTCCCGAGACCCGTAAGCTTTTCACCGAGACCATCGTTCCTTCCAAGACTATCCTCTGGAACGGCCCTGCCGGTGTATTCGAATTCGACAATTTCACTGCCGGTAGCCGCGCTATCGCTGATGCTGTTGTTGAAGCAACAAAGAACGGCGCATTCTCGCTTGTAGGCGGTGGCGATTCTGTTGCCTGCATCAACAAATTCGGTCTTGCCGACGAGGTTTCGTATGTATCGACCGGCGGCGGTGCCCTCCTTGAAGCTATCGAAGGCAAGGTGCTTCCCGGTGTGGCTGCTATCGAAGGCAAATAATCGAGACGTCCGACGTTTAAATAATCGCACAGGGAGCCGCCCGATATCGAGCGGCTCCTTTTTTTGAACAAAAATTATTTGTGCCCGGTTGTATTTCCTATATATCTTCGTTTTATGGATTTCTCGCCGAAATTTTTCAAATGGATAAGGGATAACGCGTATGCCGATCCTGCCGCACTCCGGCTCAAGTATGCCGGGAAAAAGAGTGATGTGGATTATCCTGCCGGAATTGTGCAGATCGAGTGTCGTAAGAAATTCGGCCGCAAGCTTCAGGATACGTTGGCTTCGTTCCCGGATTTTTATTTTCCGTCGACGTTGGCCGGAGAGCAGGCGAGCAGCGATATTCTTGCCGATTATCATGCATCGCTGGTGCCGGAAGGTGCCTCTGTCGTCGATCTGACGTCAGGTCTCGGCATAGATGTTTTCCATATGGCTCGCCGGGCATCGTCTGTCGTGGCCGTAGATCGTAACGAGGCTCTTGTCGAGGCTCTGCGATATAATGCCGATGGACTTGCGCTCGGAGATGTGATATATCCTGTCTGTGCGGATTGTGTCGATTATATCGACAGGTGCGTGGCGGAGAAGATTCGGTTCGAAACGGCATTTATAGATCCGGCCCGACGTGCTTCAGACGGCAGCCGTCTGTTTGCCTTGGCCGATTGCAGCCCTGATGTCGTTTCTCTTTTGCCTAAAATCGCGCAAATATGCCGTATGCTTGTGATCAAAGCGTCTCCCATGCTCGATATCAGCCATACGATAGCGGCATTAGGACGCAGACCGGTTTCTGTGGCAGCGGCCGGAACCTCGACGGAGTGCAAGGAACTTGTCATAACGATAGTTTTCGAGGGCGCTGAGCCGGAACAGACAATGATCGAGGGTGTCACGCTTGGTCCGAATGATTCAAGCATGTTCTCTTTCACCGCAGACCGTGAGGTCGCTGCGCCCGATGTCGTGACATCTCCCGAGGTAAAAGCCGGTGATTTTATATGCGAGCCTTATCCGGCGGTTATGAAATCCGGGGCTTTCAGAGTGCTTGCATCAGCCTTTGGTCTTCGCGGTTTTCACGACAATACCAGACTTCTGTTTTCTTCAGAGAAAATAGACGGTTTTCCGGGAGTATTGTGGGAAGTGAAAGAAGTGCTTCCGTTCGCATCGTCGGTCATAAAACGTTTTAAATCGAAATATCCGGCTATAAGTATAGCGACACGTAATTTTGGAATGAATGCCGACGCTCTGAGAGGACGGTTGGGGGTTAAGGAATCTCCCGGTAATTTACGGTTATTCGCCGTAACGGCTTCTGACGAAAAAAAACTTCTTATCGTATGTTCTAAATAAAAAACGCCGGCGATGGAGCCGGCGTTTTTGATGGTATCAGGCCTGGGCGATTGGTTTCGCCTCCCAGCCGAGTGCACTCGCACCGAGGACGGCAGCATCGGCTTCCTTGAGTTCGCTGAGTATGATTTTGGCTTTGCCTTTGAAGACCGACAGCATGTTCCGGTCCATTGCTTCGCGCAGAGGCTTCATAAGCAGTTCGCCGCTTTTCGAGAGTCCTCCGAAGAGAATGAAGGCTTCAGGCGATGAAAAGACTGTCATGTCTGCCATAGCCTCGCCGAGAAGCGTCCCGGTGTAGTTGAAGATATCTTTAGCGATCTGGTCGCCTTTGTTTGCGGCATCAAATACATCTTTCGAGGTGATTTCCTCGACTGGTATATTGCGCAGGAGCGACGGCTCTGTACGGATTTCGAGAAATTCACGTGCGCTACGGGCCACTCCTGTAGCCGAACAGTAGGCTTCGAGGCAGCCTGTGCGGCCACAGCCGCAGAGTCGTCCGTTGTTGCGTTTGATGATTACATGGCCGAGTTCTCCTGCAAGACCGTCATGACCGTAGACAACCTGACCGTTGATGACAATACCAGAACCCACACCGGTACCGAGAGTAATCATTATGAAATCTTTTAGACCGCGGGCGGCACCGTATGTCATTTCGCCGAGTGCGGCGGCATTGGCATCGTTGGTCACAGCTACGGGAATGCCGAATTTCTCGCTTACGAGCTGGGCGAGTTTCACATCTTTCCACGGAAGATTGGCGGCATTGTTGATTTCGCCGGTATAATAGTTGGCATTGGGGGCGCCGATACCGATACCCTGAATTTTGTCGATGGCATCGTTGGCCTCGATGAGGTGGGTAGCTTCTGTATATAATTCTTCAAGATAATTGTTGAATTCGGCGTGTTTACCTGTCTTTATCGAGGAACTTGCTATGACATTGCCGCGGGCATCGACAATTCCGAACACTGTGTTGGTACCGCCTATATCGATACCTAAAACGTAGGGTTTCATGGTTATTGTTTTGCTGTTGTGATTATATGAAATATTTCTATGCGAAGATATATAAAATTTCCGGCATAAAATATTTAAAAATGCTGAAAATTATCCGATGATGGTTACGACAATTTTTCTCGGGCCTCCGTAATTGCGGAATTCGCACAGGTAGATGCCTTGCCATGTGCCGAGATTCAGGCGTCCGTCCGTGATAGGTATTGTGAGCGAGGAACCTACAAGCACCGCCTTTGCGTGTGCCGGCATATCGTCGGGGCCTTCATCTGTGTGGGTGTAATATGGCGCGTTTTCTGGTATGATACGGTCGAGAATAGCGGCCATGTCGCGGCGTACGTCGGGATCGGCGTTCTCATTTATAGCCAGAGCCGCCGATGTATGCTTGATGAGCAGGTTCAGAATACCTTTGGGAGGAAGTGACGGCAGATGTCCGAGGATTTCAGATGTCACTTTATGTATGCCGCGAGGGTATGGCTTTAATTGAAATTCAATCTGTTCGATCATGAGACACCAAGAAGTTCGATATCGAATATCAGAGTTGATCCGCCTGGTATACCTGGCTGGCTGAAGCGCCCGTAGGCTTGTTCGGCGGGGATGTAGATTTCCCATCGGTCACCTACTTTCATTTTCTGGAGAGCAATGATCCATCCGGGGATAAGATCGCGCAGACGGAATGCGGGGGCCGTTCCTCCGCGGCTGGAATCGAAAGTCTTGCCGTTTATTGTCTTGCCGGTGTAATGCACCACGACGACGCTGTTGCGGTTTGGTGAAGGCGCTTCGGGTTTACCGCTTTTTACGGGTTTGTAGCAGATTCCCTTGTCGAGAGAAAAAACGCCGGACTCGGCTGCCTTTGCGGCAAGCCAAGTCCGGTTTTTATCAATATATTCCTGTTTAGCCATATATCAGTCGCCCATTGTGCGGAGAAGTTCGTCGTTGTCGCGGGTACGCTCCATGCGGTCCTGTATGAATTCCATGGCTTCGACCGAATTGCGGTCGGAGAGGAAGCGGCGGAGTATCCACATGCGGTTGAGTGTCTCTGCGGGAAGCAACAGGTCGTCGCGTCGTGTGCTCGAGGCCATGATATCTACAGCAGGGAATATGCGTTTGTTGGATAGCTTGCGGTCGAGCTGCAGTTCCATGTTACCCGTTCCCTTGAATTCCTCGAATATCACTTCGTCCATCTTCGAGCTGGTTTCGGTGAGTGCCGTGGCTATTATGGTGAGAGAACCACCGCCTTCGATGTTGCGGGCCGCGCCGAAGAAGCGTTTGGGTTTCTGAAGAGCATTGGCATCCACACCGCCGGAGAGTATTTTGCCTGATGCCGGAGCGACAGTGTTGTAAGCTCGTGCCAGACGTGTTATCGAGTCGAGAAGCACAACTACATCGTGGCCGCATTCGACCATTCGTTTCGCTTTGTCGAGTACGATTCCGGCAATTTTCACATGACGCTCGGCCGGCTCGTCGAAAGTTGAGGCTATTACTTCTGCATTGACGCTGCGCTGCATGTCGGTGACTTCCTCGGGGCGCTCGTCAATGAGGAGAATCATTATATAGGTCTCGGGATGATTTTCGGCGATCGCATTGGCGATATCCTTGAGGAGAAGAGTCTTACCTGTCTTAGGCGGTGCTACGATGAGACCGCGCTGTCCTTTGCCGATAGGAGCGAACATGTCGACTACACGGGTCGACATCGTGCAGGAATGCCCGGAGGTGATATCGAATTTTTCGTCAGGGAAAAGAGGAACGAGATGCTCGAAGAGCGCTCTGTCGCGTATGAATTCGAGCGACCGTCCGTTTACGCGTTTGATCCCTGTGAGAGGGTAGTATTTCTCGCCCTCGCGTGGAGGACGGATATATGCTTCTACAAGGTCACCGTTGCGGAGAGCATAGGATTTTATCTGCTGGGAGGTGAGGAAGATATCGTCGGGAGATGGAAGATAGTTGAAATCGGCGGAACGGAGGTAGCCGAAGCCTTCGGGCGCAATGTCAAGGACTCCTGTTGCCTCGAGGATTCCGTCGAAGTTGTACTTCTGCTGGAATTGCTGGTTCTGGCGGTTCTTTTTATTTTTCTTTCCGCCCATCTGCTGCTGAATCTGTTGCTGCTGTTCAGGTTCGCCTATTATGACGGGGGCATTGCGCTGATCCATCTGGGGCTGGCGTTCGGGGGACACCGCTTCTTCTTTTTCGCGTTGAGAGCGCGGTACGAATTTGCGGCCCTGACTGCGGGGGAAGAATTCGCCGAGAGATCCGTCGCCGGCCGGAAGGAATTTGCCGCGTCGGCGCGTTTCGGTTTCTTCGCGTGGCTGAGCCGGTTCCTGGTTTTCGGCCGAATTGACAGCCGCTTCTGCAGGCGCGTCGTTTTCTTGATTCTGTCTGTTGTCGGATGCAGATACTTCGACGGCGTCGGCGACTGGTTCGGCCGGAGCTGTCTGTTCCGTTGACTCTGTGCTTTCTTCTGTCGGCGTAGTATTTTGTTCAGGACGCTTTTTTGGGGGACGTCCGCGTTTTTTACGCTCTACAACTGCCGGAGCATCGTCGGCGGGTGCCGGGTCTGCCTTCTGTGTGGTCTCTTCAGCCGACTCCTGCGGCTGGGGTACCGGCTCGGCCGAAACCTGCTCGGTTTGTGTTTCTTTTTTCTTCCGGCCTCGTTTCTTGGGCTGTTTGTCGTCGTTGAGAGCCGCTTCGGCCGCTTTTTTACGTTTGGCGGTTGTTGCGGCGGCTCTGTCGATAGCCTGTTGATCAAGGATACGATAGATGAGAGCCTCTTTGTCCGAGAGGTCTATTTTTTTCAGTCCCATGCCTTCTGCAACAGCTTTAAGCTGTTCATCGGGCATATCGTTAAGTTCTGTTATATTGTACATCGCAGTTGCTTTTACGTCTTTAACGGGAGAAAGGCGTTTTGCGCATTTATTTTATGTAATAGAGGATTTATATACAGCATCCGGCATCTCCGAAGAGTGAGAGCCTATCAAGACACCATGATCTTAATGTGCTGATAATAATATTGTCGAAAAATCGTGTTTTTTGGGATTTTGAAAGGCAACGCAGCCACGCATTCCTTTTGTTGCTGCAAAGTTAATGTATTTGATTCTAATAACAAAAAAAAATTGTCTAAAGTTTAGAAAGTTTACACGTGCAGGTTCAACTGGCAAGTGCAAAATTAGCGATTTGTTTGAAGAACTCGGTCTT